>TARA_R110001606_G_scaffold102054_2_pt1 | contig 97575 bp, 81 predicted proteins | sample TARA_R110001606 | Tara Oceans TARA_R110001606 (sample SAMEA4398315) | marine metagenome | biome: Polar Biome; feature: [SRF] surface water layer (ENVO:00010504); material: water (ENVO:00002006), including particulate matter (ENVO:01000060) such as... | depth 5 m | reverse complement strand
ATCAGTAACCCTTGATGTACAAATACTTGGAGGTTTTTGTAATTAAATTTCTTGTGGGAGTGGAGATCAAAATATTGGTAGCGTATAGTAATATCATTTTTGCAAATGTATTTCTTTTGGTCGGCACCGACTACAAAAACATCAAACTGAATCTCTCCCTGCAAATTGATTACACTGTCGTATTGTGCCCTTGAGAAAGAATTTTCAATTAACTTTACAATTTCTTCAATCTTTTCATTGATAGGATTTGCGGTTAGATATGTTGAAGAGCCGGGAACAAGAGTTGATTTAGGAAAATTTTTAGGCTGTACACCTCCAACAATATAATGATCAATAATGATATTGGATTTTCCGTTATTGGATAACATCATCGTTTTTGTCTCATTTAGATACGTAGCCATCAAAGAAATCTCGTAATTGTAGTCAAGCATCCGCTGATTAATTTGATTCTGGATATTACCAATCCGGTTTTGTACTACGCCAATCCATACTGCTGCACCTACTGCAATAAAGGCTAATACAGTTTGAACCCAATTGTGAACATTATCCGGTTTCAACCGGCTGTCAGTTGATATAGGTACCGGTGAGCTTTTTGATTGCTTCTTTGCCATATATTGATAATTTGATTGTATGGAACTTGAAGATAAGAAAAGAAGAAACCGCTTTTACGTTTGGTTCATTTTTACCCTGCTGCTGATGGGTGCTAGTTTATGGATTGGCTACCAGTACGGCTACAAACAAGCTCAACACGAATACGGTCGTATCATTCCACATATCAAGCAAGGGTAACCAGTTTGTAAAAAAAGGGGGAATTAAACCCCCTTCACTGAACTATCTTTTACAATCAAATAGACCGTGAAAGCTACTAGCCAAAGGATGGCTAAAATCAAATCGATTTGGTTTTTAGATAACTCTTTCATTTTTATTGTTTTTAATGATGAGCTACAACCTAATCACATAATCCATGTAGAAGGGTTAGACGTTTCCAACTTTGAAAAGAAATAAACAGACCTACACTAACTAAAAAATAACTAAAAATTTTTCTCCCTCTGAATAGTACAATAAAAAAACCCTCTCATTGTGAAATAAGAGGGTTTTATACTGTAATAATACAAACTAAAGTAGTCCGTAGGGGAATCGAACCCCTGTTACCAGGATGAAAACCTGGCGTCCTAACCCCTAGACGAACGGACCATTTTGGGGACAATCCCGGATGAGTTTTGCAATATTTGCTACCCCTTTCCTGAATTGTGGTGCAAAGATATATGGCCTCATTTTAATTGCAAAGCATTGCGGAAAAATTTTCTAAAAATGATTGAAAAACTACTGAACCTTAACGGCTAACTTCTTTGTTTTTAGTGGGTACGGGTGTTAGATTTGCACTCTCTGTAATAACCATAAACTTTTTTGAAAATGACAAAAGTAAAAGTAGGTATCAATGGTTTCGGTCGTATAGGTCGCCTGGTGTTCAGGGCGGCTATCAACAACCCCTCGATCGAAATCGTAGGAATCAATGACCTGATCGAACCAGATTATATGGCATATATGCTCAAGTACGACTCCACCCATGGTCTGTTCAAGGGTGAGGTGTCTGTAAAGGGCGGCAACCTGGTTGTAAATGGTCAGACGATCCGGGTAACTGCAGAAAAGGATCCTGCCAATTTGAAATGGAATGAAGTTAGCGCTGAGTATGTAGTTGAATCTACAGGCCTCTTCCTTACCAAAGAAACTGCTGAGAAGCACATTGCTGCAGGTGCCAAGAAGGTAGTAATGTCTGCTCCTTCGAAAGATGATACCCCTATGTTTGTTATGGGTGTAAATCACACTGAATACAAGAGCAATATCAATATCGTTTCGAACGCTTCATGTACCACCAACTGTTTGGCTCCGCTTGCTAAGGTGCTTCACGACAAGTTCGGTATCGTGGAAGGTTTGATGACCACAGTACATGCCACCACTGCTACACAGAAAACTGTCGACGGTCCTTCTATGAAAGACTGGAGAGGCGGACGTGGCGCTGGGCAAAACATCATCCCATCATCTACCGGCGCTGCTAAAGCTGTAGGAAAAGTTATTCCTTCACTAAACGGTAAACTGACTGGTATGTCGTTCCGTGTTCCTACTCCTGACGTATCTGTGGTTGACCTTACCTGCCGTCTTGAGAAGGCTGCTTCTTATGAAGACATCAAAAAAGCTATGAAAGATGCTGCCGATGGGCCAATGAAAGGCATTATGGGCTACACTGAAGATGCGGTAGTAAGCACCGACTTCGTTGGTGACGCTCGCTCGTCTATCTTCGATGCTGACGCTGGTATCAGCCTGAACGCTAATTTCGTGAAAGTCGTGTCATGGTACGACAATGAGTGGGGCTATAGCAACCGTGTGGTTGACTTGGTGCTTCACATGGCTTCAGTTAAGTAATCAGTGAATAGTGAATGGTAATCAGTCACTATTCACTGATTACCATTTACTGATTACTTCTTACCGTCTCACCTCCACCCCCGCCCTTTCCAATTCCTTCAGGGCCTTTTCAAAATCACCTGGTCGCAAGTTGACGGCCCGTGTGCCGGCAACAGGCAACACCACTTCAAAGCCAAACTCCTTCGCATCCAAAGCGGTGAATTTCACGCAGTAATCGGCAGCAAGACCAACCACTGTGACTTTTTCTACCCCTTCCGCTTTCAGGTATTCACCCAGCCCGGTTGACTTCCGTTTTCCATTATCAAACAAGCCACTGTAGCTATCGATCGCAGCATCGGTGCCTTTTTGAAAGACTTTCTTGAATTTGAACGTATTCAGGCTTCCGGCAAACTCAGCACCTTTCGACCCCTGCACGCAATGCACCGGCCACATGATCTGAGTAAGTCCATTCAGGTCAATTATCTCACCGGGCTTCTTGCCATGGTGATTGGCTGCAAAGCTCCCATGGTCAGCCGGATGCCAGTCCTGAGTAGCTACAACAAGATCGAAGCGATCCATCAGCACGTTTACAAACGGGATGATTTCATTACCTTGGTTCACCGCCAATGCGCCACCGGGAAGAAAGTCATTTTGTATATCTACAACGATCAGGGCTTCTTTACTCATTGTTAGTCAGTTTTCGAAGTTTTAGAATCAGTTCTGTCTTGGCCTTATGAAGGCTTTCCTCCAACCCAACGGGGTAAACATGTGGATTCACAAAGCGTTTTACACTTCTATCGAGCATGCCAAGTTGCTTAATGTGCCGCTGCTTGATATCCTTGATGTCGGGAAGGTCATATATACAACGGCCACTTTTAAAAACCGGAACCAGCAAGTCTTCACTGCTTAGCTTCTCAGCATTCAGTGTTTTTCTCTTTGTAGCATCCATCGGATCAATAATGAGGCTCTTCTTTTTCAGCTCTGTATTTACATCAAAAATCATATCGCCTACATACTGTTTGCCATCGTTGAACCTCTTGACCTGCTGAATGCCTGGGTTGTTCATTTTCACCGTCTGCTCCGAAAGCTTCAGCTTATACTGCCACTTGCCATGGTTCTCAATAGCTGACAGTTTGTATACTGCCCCCAGTGCCGGCTGGTCGTAAGCTGTCACCAGCTTGGTGCCAATGCCCCATACGTCAATTTTCGCTTCCTGTAGCTTCAAACTCTGAATGAGGTTTTCATCCAGATCGTTGCTGGCCACTACTTTTACATGCTTCAAGCCGACCTCGTCAAGCATCTCTCTCGCCATTTGCGAGAAATAGGCCAGGTCACCGCTGTCTATCCTAATACCCATCAACTGCTGCCCTTTGGCCTGCATCATCTTTCCTACAGCGATAGCCTGCCGGATGCCTTCCTCCGTGTTGTAGGTGTCGACTAGCAGCACCGTATTGTTAGGCATGGCTTCGGCATATGTTTCAAAAGCCGCCTTCTCGCTATCGAACGACATCACCCAGCTATGAGCATGAGTGCCACTTACCGGAATTCCGAAGAGCTTACCAGCCATCACATTGCTGGTGGAAGTACAGCCACCGATAAAAGCGGAGCGACTAGCCGCCAGCGCTCCATCGATACCTTGCGCCCTCCTCAAACCAAACTCCATAACCGGATCACCACCGGCAGCCTGGTAGATGCGGGATGCTTTAGTAGCCACCAGCGTTTGGAAATTGATAAGGTTCAAAAGAGGCGTTTCTATGAGTTGGCATTGCAGAATAGAGCCCGTCACCCGCACCATAGGCTCATGCGGAAAAACAATGGTTCCTTCGGGCACCGCTTCGATATCACAGGTAAACTTCAGGTTGGCCAGATACTCGAGAAATGCAGGCTCAAACAGCGGTTGCCCGTCGTTTCCTGTTGTCTCAGCCAGGTAACTGAGATCCTGCTTTGAAAAATGGAAGTTGTTAAGATAGTCGACGACATATTCCAAACCGCAGGCGACTGTATAGCCTCCACCGAAAGGATTGTTTCTGAAAAACAGATTAAAAACGGCATTTTGATCGGCTTTACCAGACTTCCAATAGCCATAGGCCATCGTTACCTGGTAAAGGTCGGTAAGCAGCGCCATAGAAGCACTGTACAAGTCTTTGGTAATCTTCATAAATAAAAAAGGATTGATTTAGTGTCAATCCTTATCCGAAAGTAACATTAAATGAGCTCAAATCAATTCCATTTGTGCCTCAGTAATTTCGAGGTTATGGAATACCTTCTGCACATCGTCATCATCCTCCAGTGCGTCGATGAGCTTCATTACTTTTACAAACTCTTCATCCCCCAAACTTAGGCGGTTGGCTGGCACTCTCTGTAGCTCTGCATTCTCCACCTGCACGTTCATCTCATCAAGCTTCTTCTGCATTTTACCAAAATCTTCGAATGCACAAGTCACCGTCACATACTCCTCTTCCACTTCCAGGTCTTCTGCTCCCCCGTCGATCACTTCCAGGGTAAACTCATCCTCGTCAAAGCCTTCCGGTTTCGCTACCTGAAAGCTCCCCTTTCTTTCAAACAGAAACTCCAGCGATCCATTGGTACCCAAACTTCCGCCGTGCTTGGTAAAAGCGTGCCTTACATTTTGTACTGTGCGGTTCTGGTTGTCAGTGGTACACTCCACATATATAGCAATGCCGTGCGGGCCATATCCCTCATAGGTCAGCTCCTGATAGTTGTCAGCATCTTCCCCTGAAGCCTTCTTAATTGCCCTGTCGATATTGTCCTTGGGCATATTCGCCCCTTTAGCGTTCTGAATAGCGATCTTCAGCCTGGTATTCGCCTCCGGGTTAGGGCCACCTTCTTTGATAGCGACGGTTATTTCCCTGTTCAGCTTGGTAAATATCTTTCCCCGCTTGGCGTCCAAAGCCCCTTTCTTCCGTTTGATTGTTGACCACTTACTATGTCCTGACATTTGATAGAATAATTGAAATAAACTTAACGAACTATGACAAGGCAAAATTAACAATTACGAAGAATTGGTCACCTGTGACTCACCATCGATCTCCTCCTCTTTAACACCTCACCCTTCTTTTTCCACCAAATATTGCTGACCACCCCCATCACAACACAAGCCATACCGATGTAAGTCAAAAGGTTAAATGTTTCGCCGAAAAGAAAGCCAAATCCAAGCCCATAAACAATGCCCAGATAGCTGAGACTTGAGATGATTGAAAGTTCCTCCTGCTGGTAAGCTTTCGTCATAAAATACTGTGCAAACTGGGTTAATATACCTACCATGATCAGCCAGAACCACTCCCAGCCAATCGGTTGCTCCCAGATAAAAACAGAGTACACACCTGCAATAGGGATGGTTACCAACGGGAAGTACAAGATAATGACCAGCGGGTGCTCACTGGTTTTAAGCTTGCGGATAACATTATACGCCACACCCGAACTCATAGATGAAAGCAATCCGATGAGAAGATGGATAGGCTCCACCCTGATATCAAAACCTGTTACGATCACCACTCCCAGCATCGACAGAGCAAAAAACACCCACTGCATTGGAAACACTTTTTCCTTTACAAAATAGATTCCCAGAATAGTAGTGAACACCGGAGCCAGATAGAGCAGCGTGTAAGTAGTGGCCAGAGGGATCTGCTGGATCAAGATAAAATACAAAATCAAAGACAGAGAGCCACAAACGCCACGCAAAATCAGCATCGGCTTGTTAGTGCCCCAGGGCGAAATACCAGCGGCCTTAATGCCAATAAATGAAATGATGAATGAAATAACTGACCGAAAAAGGATGATTTCAACGGAAGGAATTTGCGGTATCATCTTCACGCAAACCTTCATCATGGCGAAGAGTAGCGTGGCAAGCAGCATATACCTTACCCCTGCCGGCACGCTCTTCCATCTCCTCATTTTCCCGCATCAGTAAGCACCATACCGTCCTGAATTTCCAACGTACGGTCGGCCATAGCAGCAAATTCTTCGTTGTGGGTAACAATGACAAATGTATGCCCCAACTCTTCCCTTATCTTGAAAAACAGATTGTGAAGCTCATTGGCATTCTTAGAATCGAGGTTGCCGCTTGGTTCATCGCCAAAAACGATGGAGGGGCTGTTGATCAGCGCCCTGGCAATGGCCGTCCTCTGTTGCTCGCCTCCCGAAAGGGCTGACGGCTTATGGTCAAGCCTGGCTCCCAGTCCCAAAAGCTGCAACAGTTCCTTTGCCCGCTTAACTACCTCACCATCATTTCTGCCGCCTATGTAACCAGGAATACACACATTCTCCAGCGCAGTAAATTCGGGCAACAGGTTGTGGAACTGGAAGACAAATCCTATTTCTTTGTTGCGAAAAGACGCCAGTTGTGTCGATGTCAATTTGAAGACATCTTTACCAGAGAGCTCAATCGTACCCTCATCGGGGGTATCCAAACTACCCAGTATATGCAAAAGAGTGCTTTTACCGGCACCGCTTGCTCCCACTATGGAAACTACTTCTCCTTTGGCTATTTCAAGGTCTATGCCTTTCAATACTTCAAGGTTGCCGTATTTTTTCTTTATTCCTGTCGCTTTTAGCATCTAAAAAATTGTTGCCCTGCAAATATAGAAAGATTGCCTTTCCCTCAAGGCTTTATAACTACCGATCTCTTCACCATTAAACTTTAGCTTGTAATTGCACCCCCTATGGCTTAGATTCGCACAAAAAAATTAGAGGATGAACATTCACGAATATCAAGCCAAAGGAATTCTGAAAAGCTACGGAGTTACCATCCAGGAAGGTATCGTTGCTGATACGCCTGAAAGGGCTTTGGAAGCTGCAAGAACCCTCAATGCAGACACAGGCACAAGCTGGTATGTTGTAAAAGCACAAATCCATGCCGGCGGACGTGGTAAGGGCAAAGTAAGGGAAACCGATTCCAATGGAGTGGTGCTTGCCAAGAGCCTGAATGAAGTGGCACCAAAGGCTGAAAAAATATTGGGAGGTACGCTGGTAACACACCAAACTGGCCCTGAAGGTAAAAAGGTGAATAAAGTGCTCATTGCTCAGGACGTTTACTATCCTGGCGAATCGGAGCCGAAGGAATATTACATGAGTATCTTGCTCGACAGGGCAAAAGCCAGCAATGTTATCATGGCCTCTACTGAGGGTGGCATGGACATCGAAGAAGTGGCGGCACATACTCCTGAGAAAATCATCAAAGAGTGGATCGATCCATCTGTTGGATTGCAGCCATTCCAGGCACGCAAGGTAGCTTTCAAATTGGGACTGGAAGGTAATGCACTGAAAGAAATGGTGAAGTTCATCCATTCTCTTTACAATGCATTCATTGGAAGCGACTCTACCATGTTTGAGATCAACCCGGTGTTGAAAACTTCTGATAACAAAATCCTGGCTGTTGATGCCAAAGTGAACCTTGACGACAACGCCTTGTTCCGTCATAAAGACCTTGCCGAGCTTCGTGATATTTCCGAGGAAGATCCTTTGGAAGTAGAGGCTGGCGTTGCAGGCCTTAACTATGTGAAACTCGACGGCAACGTGGGTTGTATGGTGAATGGCGCCGGACTGGCCATGGCTACCATGGATATCATCAAGCTTTCTGGCGGCGAACCTGCCAACTTCCTTGACGTTGGGGGTGGGGCAAATGCCAAAACGGTTGAGGCTGGCTTCAGGATCATCCTGAAAGACCCTAATGTGAAGGCTATTCTTATCAATATCTTCGGTGGTATCGTGCGTTGCGACAGGGTAGCCACTGGCGTGGTAGAAGCCTACAAAAACATCGGAGAGATTAAGGTGCCAATCATTGTTCGCCTTCAAGGCACAAATGCTGAAGAAGGAGCGAAAATAATTGCAGAGTCGGGGCTGAAAGTATTCCCAGCCATTCTGCTCAAAGATGCTGCCACCAAAGTGAAGGAAGTGTTGGCTTAAAAAAACTTTTCTCTTAAAAACTCAAACCCATCTTAGCCGGATGGGTTTTTTTGTTTTCAGCGGAACAATCTACTTGAATTTTTTAATGTACTCCAAAGCTTCTTCAATTGAGCTGAACATTTTTGTTGGTACGTCAGGCTTACTAACCTTCAAATAAAAATTAGCCATAAACTCGTACGCTGGTGAATCGACCACCAGGGCCACGGCGTCCACCAAAGAAGATCCCTCTTTCGCCAGAAAGTCTCGGGCAACCTTATCTACATTTTTTAGCCCCCGTATATCACACAAAACGGGGTATGACTTGCCCTTCTGAATAGTTTTCCTATCTTCAACCACCTTCTTGGCTGCATCGACATCTAACTCAGTGTTGGGTTTGTAGATAAAATGCAAGATCCCATCTTTCAGAAAAAAGCTAGCAAACTCATTTTCTATCTTGTCCATTGATCAATCGCAAACTACTAATAGTCAAATTCTTGAGGAAAAATACATAATTTCTGCACCTCTCTTCTTATTAAAATGCAAATATTACATTTAGCTGGTGTAATTTAGCTGGCAATCTAACTAACCCGAATGGCAAAAGTAAAACATAATAACTTAATTGATACACTTAATACCATAGCAGAGGACGCAAAATCACGTGGAGTCATACAACTGCACACTGAAGACGAGCGTTTTACTGGCCGAACTATTAGAATAAATGGGAAAGACCTTTTTCATTTCGGTACCACGGGATACCTTGGGCTTGAGCAAGATCAAAGGTTAAAAGATGCCGCTATTGATGCCATTCAAAAGTTCGGTACACAATTCCCCCTATCCAAAAGTTATGTTTCCCATTCACTGTACCAGGAACTAGAAGAGAAGTTAAATCTCATGTTTAAAGTTCCCGTGCTGGTCATGAAAAATAGCACGCTTGGTCACATGGGAGTAATTCCGTCGATTGTGCGTGATGAGGATGCGGTAATTTTAGATCACTATGTCCATTGGAGCGTGCAGAATGCCTCCCTCCTGCTAAAAAACAGAGGGGTGACAGTAGATATGATCAGGCATAACAATATGAATATGCTTGAAGAAAAAATTAAAGCACTAAGCCCTGGTCGGGAAAAAATATGGTATTGTGCCGATGGTGTGTACTCTATGTTTGGCGACACCGCACCTATTGACCAACTCAAAGCGTTGTGCGCTAAATACCCCCAGCTATATCTATACTTCGACGATGTGCATGGCATGAGTTGGGTAGGCGAGAACGGAACCGGTTATGTGCTGAACCAATACAAAGAACTGCCCGAGAATGTATTCCTTTTCAGCACGCTCAGCAAGTCATTTGGCGCAAGCGGTGGTATATTGGTTTCTTCCAACCAGTCCTACTTCAATAAGGTCAAAAACTTTGGAGGGCCGCTCACTTTTTCAGCTCAGCTCGAACCAGCATCTGTTGCGGCAGCCATTGCCTCTGCTAAGATTCACCTGAGCCCTGAGATTGTTGAGATGCAAGCAGAATTGCGTAGCAAGATAGACTATTGCAATGATTTACTGGCACAAACAGACTTACCGCTGGTAGATAGAAATGACTGCCCGGTTTTCTATATCGGAGCAGGTGCACCCGCTGTGGGCTACAATTTTGTCAACAAAATGTATGATGCCGGCTTCTATGGCAACATGGGCATTTTTCCGGCTGTTCCAGTAAAGAAAACTGGGATCAGATTTACAATCTCCAGACATAACCAGCGTGAGGACATCGAGCAGTTGGTGACGGCGCTGAGTGAAAACTTCCCCAAGGCCCTGGAGGAAGAGCACTATTCAATGAACAGCATAAGAAAGATTTTTGACCTCCCTCTTATTGAAAAAGAAAACAAAGTCGCCGCCAGAAAAACAGAAACACTGACACTGGAAACCTTCCGTTCTGCCGGTGAGATTGACGCTAAAATCTGGGACACGTACTTCGGAGGAGAGGGTGTCTTCAATCATGCCGGGCTTCAGTTTCTGGAAAAAACCTTTACTGGTAATGAAGAGAAGGAAAGTAACTGGCAGTTCTTTTATCTATTCGTTCGTGATGAAAATAAAAAAGTGATAGCCGCTACCTTTTTTACTTTAGCTCTTTGGAAAGAAGACATGCTGGCGCCAGCTTCAATTTCAAAGGAGTTTGAAGAAAAAAGGAAATCAGAGCCCGGCTTCATGGTGTCAACGGCACTAATTATGGGATCGCTGTTTACCGAAGGCCAACATCTTTTTCTTGATAAAAATGACGGCCGATGGCAAAATGCGATGGATTTGATTATCGAAAAAGTTGAAGAACTGGATGAACTTCTTAAACCTTCTTCCATTGTGCTCAGGGACTTTGACGAAAGCGATACGCAAATTGAAGAGTACGTGTTGAAGAAAGGTTTTTTCAAAACTACCTTACCCGAATCATGCACTGTAGAAGAATTGTCGTGGGCAAACACAGAAGAATACATTTCAACTCTTTCCAGTAAATCCAGAAAGCATTTCAGGCAAGATGTAGCACCCTTTGAAGACTACTTTGACATTCAAGTAAAACAAACCCTTACCGAAGATGAGGTTTGCCAGTTCATGGCATTGTACCAAAACGTCTGGAGTAAAAACTTAGATGTCAATACATTCCCTTTCAACAGGGGCGTTTTTGAACAGATGTCGGAAGATAATAACTGGGAGTTTATTGTGCTGAAGCTTAAAAAAGAAAAACAAGGACAAAATGAAACCGATAACCCCATTGCAGTCATGTTCTGTTTCAACAACAATAATATAACCTACGTACCAGCATTCATTGGGATGGACTACGACTATGTGCAGAAGTATCAGACCTACAGGCAAATGCTGTATCAGACAATTGTGAGAGCGCAGTCGTTGGGCTTTAAGAAAATAAACTTCGGTTACTCCTCTTCCTTTGAGAAAAAGAAACTCGGCGCTACCATTTATCCCAGAGTCGCTTTTATTCAAGCCAAAGACAACTACTCTATCGAAATGATGGGGATCATTCAAAAAAAATAAGGTACTAAAGCTCTAAAAATCCTTTAGAGGCAACGAAAATCTCCTCCTTTGTAAATGGTTTTTTAACATGGGCATTCATACCCGACTGTAGCGACTTTAGCACAGCTTCCTCATAAGCATCCGCCGAAAGCGCTATAAGGGGCATATTATACTGCATTTTCCTGATTCTTACGGCCAACTCATAGCCGTCCATTTCGGGCATGTGAATATCTATGAAAACCAAATCAAAGTCATGGATATTGATGAGTTCCAACGCACTCTGACCACCGTCGGCCACAAGCACTTTGGCACCCAGGTTTTCCAGCACCCTTTTGGCAAGCTTCAGGTTAAGATCGTTATCATCAACCACAAGTATGTGGTATTGCCGGCTAAACTTGAGCTTCAAGGTTTGCACTTCCTCTCTTGGCTTCACAACCTGTGAGTCTGCTGCCTTGAGCTCCATTGTAAATGTGAATGCGGTGCCTTTTTCGAATCCAAAACTTACCGGTGGGCTTTCTACTTTTATGTCTCCATCCATGGAGTTAAGTAAATACCTGCAGATTGTGAGCCCTAAACCGGATCCTCCATAGTTACGGGAGGTGGAGTCATCAGCCTGCGTGAAGCTATCAAAAATAACGTTTAGCTTATTGGAGGGGATGCCGATCCCCGAATCGATAATATCTCCCTGAATAACAGCGTAGCCAGGCTTGGCTGGTAAACTGGTGAAATTCACATTTATATTACCGGCCACCGTGAACTTCACCGCATTGCTTACAAGGTTTCGGACAACCTGATTTATCTTTTGAGGGTCGCCAACAAGCACTTTTGGTATGGCAGGATCAATGGTGATAGACAAATCGATCCCTTTTTCCCTGGCCAGGTAGCGATAAGGATTCAAGTTTGACTTCATTATTTCTTCAAACTGAAATTCTATTTGTTCAAGCGTAAGCTTGCCAGCCTCAATCTTATTGATATCGAGAATGTTATTAATCAGTTTTGAGAGGTCTTCGCCGGAAGCCTTGATAAGCCGTAGAAAATTTTGCTGTTCCTCTGTTGGGGAGGTTTCAAACATCAGGTCGATAAACCCCAAAATAGCGCTAAGGGGCGTCCTTATTTCATGACTCATGTTCGCCAAAAAACGGGTTTTGGCCTCGTTGGATGCCTCTGCCCTCTCCCTAGCTTCTTTGAAAACAGAGACGTCTTTAGCAATTAGCAGGATATTGGACGGCTGATTCTGACTATTAAGAAGGTAGGAAAATGTGGCTGAGTGCGGCTTGGAAAGCTCGCCATTAAAGGAAAAGTGTAACTCGTTTATCCGACAAATATTTTTCTCGCCAAGTTCCGCCCTCACCCTTTCAAGGAGTATCTGTTCATTCTCGCTTAGCAGCTCAGCAAGTGGGCGTTTGAGCAAAGCTCTTTCTTCACACCTGAATTTTTCCAGTGTGATTTCATTCACTTCCTCAATTCGAAAATTGACATCAAGAATAAACAGGACGTCTACTACTCCCTTGTAAATACTTTCAAGGTAGTTTTTGGACACCATGGAGGACTTGAGCTCCTCACCCAACATGTTGATCCCGCCGACAAGGCCATCCAGTTCGTCATTGAATCCATAGCGAGGAAGCCGATATTCGAAATTACCATTGGCTATCTCATATACCAATTGTATAATGTCGTCTATTCTGCCCTTGAGGTGATCTGGAATCTCGTGTTTCGGAAGCATCTGGCGTTCGCTTTACATTTTCGACTGTTTCAGTAAAAGAGATGATCCATATTATTTACCTGACACTGGTCTACGGTTAAACTCCCTCTAATTTACAATTATAGTTCGAAGGCGTTAATATCCAGCATAAATTAATGCAAAGGGAGAGAAAACCTTATAAAATCATCAAGTGGTCAACAACCGGTCAGAAATTTGCAGTTGGTCAGCAAGGCCAAAACAACGCAGCATTGTCATAAAAAACTGGCGATTGAGTGCTGTTGATAACCAGAAAGAAGCGGAGCCCACACCTGCTAACCTGCTTAAAGGCTGGCAATGTGTCACACAACATTGAATTGAGCTTGATCTATTCCAGCACATTTTTCAACGCTCTAAAAATGGATAATTTGGTAAATGGCTTGCCAATATGATCGTCCATGCCAGCTTGCCTGCTCCTGTCTATATCTTCCTTGAACACGTTGGCCGATAGGCCAATGATCGGCAAATTGTATCCCAGTCTCCTGATAACCCGTGTGGCTTGAAGTCCATCCATCACGGGCATCTGAACATCCATTAAAATGGCATCGTAATCGTTCGCTTTCAGCATTTGTACCGCTTCCTTGCCATGTACGGCGTATTCAACCGCTGCTCCAAACTTGTTCAGCACCCTCCCTGCGAGTATGCGATTCATCTCATTGTCCTCCACCACAAGCAACTTGTACTGCGATGTAAACTCCAGTTTTTCAAACTTTTCTATTGCTTCGTTTGTCGGTGATTCGGCGATATCCACTGCGAAGTTAAAATTGAACTCAGAGCCGGGATTTTCAGCCGTGCCTATGTGAGAGGGGCTGCCAATACTGATTTCGCCTCCCATCAAATGAATAAGTTCCTTTACTATCGACAAGCCGAGACCTGAACCGCCAAATCTCCTTGTAATGGACGAATCGGACTGCACAAATGCCTTGAAAATATCATTTTTGACGCCGTCCGGAATACCGATACCTGTGTCGGAAACACAACCTCTGATCATTGCTTGTTTGCCATCGCCAATAGGGGAAATGCTTAGTTTGATACTTACTTTTCCTTTGCTGGTAAATTTCAGAGCGTTTCCTACCAGGTTTACCATTATCTGATTTACACGGGTAGGGTCGCAATACACATGGGAAATCTTATCAAAGTTCTCAAACTTGAGGTCAAATGCCACTCCCTTTTCGTTGGCCATGTATTTATATGGCTGAAGAGAAGAGGTCATAGTCTCTTTGAAATGAATGGGTACGTGATCAAACCCGAGCTTACCTTCTTCTATCTTGTTAAGATCCAAAATATCGCTTAAAAGCTTCATCAGCGTTTGCCCGGAACTTTCAATCAATTGAAGGTACTCCTTTTGCTCATCGGTAATGCTCATCCCTATGAGGTATTCGGTGAACCCAAGAATGCCATTGAGAGGCGTCCTTATTTCATGGCTCATATTGGCCAAAAAGCTGCTTTTCATCCGATTGGACAACTCAGCTGCTTCCTTGCTTTTTTTAAGTTCAGCCTCAATCTGTTTCTGAACAGTCATGTCCTTGGCCACGAGCAGTAGCCCGGCAGGCTCACCTTTTGAGTCAATCAAAATGGAGCAGGAGGTGCTAACCGGCGTTTCTTTTCCAGATTTGCCCACCACCATGCCTTCAATATTGTGAAGACTGCTATCATCTCTCAAGTGCTCCAGAAAACCCAAAGGCTCAGCAGAATCGGATTTGAAAACTTGTGACAAATTCTTCCCAACCAGGTCATTCTCCGAGTAGTCGAGCAACTTCGTGACGGCACCATTGACTCCCTGAATAAGGCCATTTTCTTTTACTATGATGACCATGTCTACGATACCATCATAGATGCTTTTCAGGTAATTGCGGGACACAGTGGAACTCTGAAGCTCTTCACCCAGCATATTTATCCCGGCAATAATGGCGTCGACTTCATCAAAATCATCCGACGGTATTTCTCTGGCATTCAAATCCCCGGAAGCCAGCTTAACAATTAAGGCATTGATTTTATCCAGTCGATCATCATCCGTAATTACACTCATTTCTGATACGGTCATAAGATATTATAAGAGAGTAAACTAATTCCTTTTAAATTAAGCCTGGCTCACTGCCAACTGCTCAATCTGTTCCATATTGAAGTTGTCCTTGATTTGGACAAACGCCACTTTTGGATGCACACTAGCACCAAATTTCTTCTTCTCAATCGTGGCTGAGATACCTAGTCGCAGCGTCTCATAGCCAAGTGTGTTTGCTTGCTGAAGGGTTCTGTAAATAGTTTGCCTGTAGATATTGTACTTTTCGAGATATTCATAGTCCATTCCTATCAAAAGGAAGGTATATACCCCAGCGTCGTTCCGGTAATTAAAGGCGACGGCTACGGGTTTCTGGTTACTATCGAATTCAGGCTTCAGTTTTAGCACTACAAACTCCCACCCGGCTTCGCCTGGCATCATCTGGAAAAATTTATCAGGGTAGTCAAACACATTAATAGCAAAGTTCCTGTTCCTGACATTTCTAAACAGGTTCTGAAAATGTCTCATATCCTCTTTTGAGGGAGCATTTACTACCTCAACATCAAACATATGCTCATACTTCAGTACATCGTAACGTATATGGCGACGTGAGCGAGTTGACAGGCCCGCAAGGAATTCGTCTGTGTTTTTCCACCCAAGCTTGTCAATTACACAAGAGTCAGGAACATCAACTTTCACAAAGCCCTGGTCATGAAACACCTCCTTCAGTTGAGGGTCGTTATCATCAAAGTCTCTCAAATAGGTGGCGCTTATTTTCTCAGACTCCTGTATTTCACCGACCTTTCCAATCATGATCCTGACAGCTTCTTCCCACTGGCTATGCTCCTTATTCAGGTAAAAGTGGTTGCCTTCGGTCATCAACGAACCCATCACAAGGGTTTGTGAAGTCAGCAGGTAGGGATTATATTTTCTATCCTCTTCAAGTTGAATGGAAACACCAGCCTGGGCGAATATATCATCCTTACAGAGTGCACTTGAGAAGAACGTAGCCAAAACTGGCGTTCCTTGGCCGTCCCTCACCATCAGATAGTGGAATTTCCAATTTTCCTCAGGAAGGTCGTTGCCAGAAAATGCTTCTTCAATGAATTTCATACCCTTCCAGTCGACAGACATATTTTTGCTGATAAGCCTGTTCCACTCTTCTTCTGGAAATGCTTCTATGGTTGATCTCACCTGCGCTGTAAGCTCCGAAGTGACTTTTGCTTCTACAGCAGTCTTCTCGCTCAACAATGGCATTTTAAATGATTTGCGCACCTCGTTCTCTGTTTTGCCTTCGTCTTCCAATGCCTTCGGGTAGTGGTAGTCCATCGCCTCCACAAAACCTTCAATGTCTGCTTCGCTGTTGTGGCAAGAGATGGTAAACCGAACCCCTGTATTTTTCACAGGCACTGCCGGAAAAACACCCAGGTTAACATAGTACCCTTCTTTCATCAGCCGCTCCACAAAATTGTAGCCTGTGGCTGGCATACCGGTGCCTATAAAGAAAATAGGGCATTCATTCTCGACCACCAGCGGAAGGTCAGTTTGCCGAATAAGCTCATTGCAAAACTCAATCTTACCAGCTAACCGCTGCTGCATGGCATATATCTCATCCGAAAGGTGAATTTTCGCTGAAGCAATAGCAGCCCCAAGCATGGGTGGTTCTATTTGCACTGAGAAAGTAAGAGGACCACCGAATATTTTTACTTTGCGTCGCATTTCCTCTTCGGGAAAAACAATGAGCCCTCCGGTGGCACCAAAGCACTTGCCCATGGTTGCGCAGAGCACCATTTTTCTATGCATCTTAACCTGGCTCATGATAAAGCCTGTGCCATGCTCGCCGGCCCAGCTCATTCCATGGGCATCGTCAACGTACAGGTACAGTTGATCATATTTGTCAGCCAGCCTTTGCATTTCCTTTATCGGAGCCACATCGCCATACATAGAATACACGCCATCGGCCATGTACCAGATGCGGTTGTATTTAGAGCGCAACTCTTGTATTCTTTCCTCCAGCATTTCGAGGTTGCTATGGCGGATAATCTCTACCCGCACTCCTTTTGGTTTCAGCATTTGCACGGCGCTTTGAATGCTGGCATGCACTTGCTGATCCAGAATAACAACGTCGTCGTCTCTTATAATAGAAGGTATCACTGTGATGTGCCCAAGCGTACTATTCTTAGTGAGAATAACAGGATAACCATACATTGTTTCTATCAAATTTTCCAACTCGGCATATAGTGGTGACGACACATAAGTCTTCGACATAGGAAACTGAGTGCCATATTTAGTCACGGCATCAATCACACCAGCCTTCAGCCTGGAGTCTTGTTCCAGCCCCAGATAACCGCATGTGCCAAAGTGCTTTAATTCCCTGTCGTTGATCCTTAGGGTTGAGCCTGACAAAGAGTCTCCCTGAGAGTGAAGGTGAACAATACCTTTGTTAGCGGCACTGCTAATAATATCATCGATCGTATCCAGTAAATGATTGTGACGTGTTTTAGCCATGAGAAAAATAGTTTACTTTTGAACCTTACTTGCGATTAGTTTTTGTTATTTACGATCCAAAATTACTCTGCCATCCATCCAGAATATGGCCTAATGACCTGACAACCCTACATCCGTAACAGAGTAAATGATATGATAGAAAACCAGTACATAAAGATTTGGACAGAAGACGATATCATGTTTGGGTATTACAAAGTGGACGAGGTCGATCTGGAAGTGGCCAACCACATGATTACTACCCGTGTAGAAGCCTGTGACGGGAAAACTTATCCGTTCCTGGGGGATGTTTCAAGTGTAAAAACAATCACAAAGGACGCTCGTTCGGCATTTGCTGAGGGGGATGGAATCAAAAACATGAACGCTTGTGCGCTGGTAGTAGGGTCGCCCGTCAATCGGCTGCTGGGCAACTTTTTCCTCAGTGTTAGCAAACCCACCATACCTACCAGGCTCTTTACCTCACAGGAAGATGCTTTGGCTTGGCTTTCAACATTTAAAAAAGAAAAAGTGGATTAGTGGGTGTTTCCTTACATTCATAAAATGGATTTAGAACGGTTCGCTTCTGACGCAATCAGTAAAAAACCAGGATTTCAGAAGTTTATTTCAAAAATTAAAAGAAAAAGAACTGCCCATTTGGACGATCTTTTTCACTCACTTCATGAAGAAGTGTTTGAAGAAGTGGATTGTTTGACCTGCGCCAATTGCTGCAAGACCACCAGCCCCATTTTTATCGGAGCCGATATCGACAGGATATCCAGATTTTTAAAAATTAAGCCATCTGCGTTTACCGAACAGTATTTAAAAATTGACAATGAGGGCGACTACGTGCTGAAAAGCTCCCCCTGTGCCTTTCTGGGTGCTGACAACTATTGCTCCATATATGAAGCCCGCCCCAGAGCTTGCAGAGAGTATCCCCACACAAACAGAAAGAAGATGCACCAAATCCTGGATCTCACTATGAGGAACACCCAGGTTTGTCCGGCCGTGCTGCAAATTGTAGAAAGGCTTGAGAAGGTAATATAAATTTTGGGCATCTGTCAGGGTTAAACCATGTTGGCTGGTTTATGAAAATATGGCTTAAAATGAGGGCAGTTGTCCTTAAAATGTAAAACATTTCCTATTTTCGGCCTTAGGCGTATGAAAAAAGCTATCCTCCTTGCCATTTTATTGATCCCTTTTACAAAGGTGTCGGCCCAGAATTTTTTATCCTGGCAATACAACGACCGTTATTTCAGTCTGACTGCCGGAACCGGGCACACACTATACCTGGGAGAGCTGAACAACGGAAAGGGGTTTCAACAGGGGCTTTCTAACCTCAACCTTGGAGTTGAGTGCCGCTTGCTTACCCGGTGGGCAGCCAGGGCTGAGTTTGTCTACTATAATATATCGGGTAGTGACACCTATGCTGAAGACAGCAGCTTCAACAGGCAACGCAACCTTTCTTTTCGTTCCAATAATTTTGAAGGGCAATTAGGGGCTATGTATTACTTCAAGCCCTATAATAAAATCTATCATCAGAGAAGAAAGTTTGAACCGTACGCACATGTTGCGGTGGGGGTGACAACCGTAAACCCCAAAGCTCAGCTCGACGGAAAATGGGAAGCCCTCCGCCCCCTGGCAACTGAGGGCACTCCCTACAAAGGAACTGCCATCGTTATTCCATTTGGTGTGGGAGTAAAAGCCAGGATTAACGAATTCATCAACCTGGTTGGCGAAGTCGGCTACCGCTATGCATTTACCGACAGGCTCGACGATGTGTCCGAAAACTACGGGAGCGGTCTTTCCGGCAAAGCGCTCGCCCTTTCTAACAGGAAAGATGAAATAGACATGGTAAATGAAACTGCCTACGAGGCCATGATACCAGGAGCAAAAAGAGGAGACGCTGGAAATGACTCGTACCTATTGGTTCAGTGGAAACTTGAATTCTACCTTCCCACACACCTTTTCAAAGGTGGTGAAAGCTGGTTCTCCAAGCCTTCTGCTTTCCATTGAAACGACAAAACAGCAAGCAACATCCTTTCTTAACATCTCGTCGGCAATAGCCCCTGCTGTCGTTGATCAACCGGCAACGACCATCTAAAAAAACATCGATCACATTTTTTGACGAATCTCTGAAGACCTTTTCAAAAGTGTCTATATTTCGACGTAGAAACCCAGCCCCAGAATGAAAGTATTTAAGTTTGTCTTTTTCACAATAATAACGATCGTTCTTGTAGTCGTTCTGAATTCCAAAAATGGCAATATCCCACCACTGGGAAAGTTCCTTAACCCGATGAGTGGCTTCTGGGCCAACAGCGAATACACCGCCATCAAAGCACCAGAGCAGCTAACTCTGGAAGGCCTGGAAGAGCCTGTGAAAATATACTGGGACAAAGACTTAATTCCGCACATCTTCGCTGAAAACGATCATGACCTCTACTTTGCAGAAGGATATACTATCGCCTTCCACAGGCTTTGGCAAATGGAGTTTCAGCTTTACAAAACAGCAGGTCGGCTGTCGGAAATTCTTGGCCCCCTTACCCTATCGCTGGATCAGCAGCAACGAAGAAAAGGACTGGCCTACAGTGCCAGCTGGATGCTTGAGGAGGTAAAAAAAGACAAGGCCATATACGAAATGCTTCAGGCGTATAGCGATGGCGTAAATGCCTACATCGCCACCTTGGACTACAAGGACCTTCCCATCGAATACAAGCTGCTCGATTACGAGCCAGAACCATTTAGTCCATATAAAATTTGCCTGCTACTCAAAGAAATGTCGGATCAGCTTTCTTCGGGAGAGGCCGACCTTGAAAACACCAATATGGTGAGACTTTTGGGCAAAGACACATTCAATTTTTTGTTTCCTGACAGAGACCCAGGCATCGATCCAATTATTACGGCAGGCACAAAGTTTGACTTCGAACCATTAAAAGTTGCTAACCCCAACGACTCTCTACCACTTGCAAAAGTAAAGCAGGTCATCAGCAAGCCCGACCCAAAAAACGGCAGCAACAGCTTTGCCGTGGCGGGTAACAAAACAGCCAGCGGCCATGTGTTGCTGGCCAACGAACCCGACCTTGGCCTCAACTTACCCTCCATTTGGTATGCAGCACACTTGCATAGCCCATCGGTAAATGTAATGGGCGCAGTTTTTCCCGGATCGCCCGGCATTACCATTGGGTTTACAGATTCCATCGCATTTGGATTCACCAACGCCAAGAGAGATGTGGCAGACTGGTTCTACATCCAATTTAGAAATGATGACCGTGACGAATACCTCTACGACGGTAAATGGCTGAAAACACAGAAGGTGATAGAAGAAATTATTGTAAGAGGAGAGGACACTAAGTATGACACAGTGATTTACACCCACTTTGGGCCTGTTACTTACGACCGAAACTTTAAAGGCAACGGCGAGCAGGTGAATTTTGCTTTTAGGTGGACGGCACACGACACGTCCAACGACTTCCGTCTATTCTATCATCTCAACCGGGGCAAAAACTACAACGACTACCTGGAGGGGCTCAATCACTACTCAGGACCTCCTCAAAACATTGTCTACGGAGATGTGCACGGCAATATTGCCATGTGGGTGCAAGGTAAGTTCCCTGTAAAATACCCCGAGCAGGGAAAATTCCTGATGGATGGCCGTTACAGTAAATACGACTGGGGGCCATTCATTCCTCAGCAGCAAAACATCCACGAACTCAATCCGGCCAGGAATTTCGTGAGCTCAGCTAACCAGCACCCGGCAGATGCCACCTACCCCTATTATGTTTACGACTACAATTACGAGCACTATAGAAACAGGCGAATTAACGACCGGTTGAAAATTATGCAGGGCATTAAGCCCGAAGACATGATGAGGCTGCAAAACGACAACTACAACTACCTCGCCTACGAGAACCTGACTTTTATGCTCGACAGTCTTGATACGGGAAAAATGGTTGCCCGCACACGGGAGGCTTATCAACTGTTACGCAAGTGGGACTATTTTAACGACCCCGAAAGAGTGGCACCGGTCTACTTCGAAGAGTGGTGGGATCAGTTTTATGCAATGCTCTGGGATGAGTTTGACACAATGAGTGTAGCGGCCTACAAGCCGCACAACTACCACACCAGTGTGCTCATGAAAAACAATCCTACTCTCGCTTTCGCCGATTTGCTCGGCACCTCACGGAAAGAAACGATAAAGGATGTTTTGTCGATGACTTTTGCTTCCTCCCTTGATAGCGTTGAAAGCTGGAAAAACAGCCACGCTGTTGACCTCACCTGGGCCAATTTCAAGAGCACGACCATTCAGCATCTCATGCGGCTGGAACCATTCAGTGTGAGCAATGTGCAGATTGGTGGCAATCATGGCATAGTCAATGCTGCCAGCCGAAGGCACGGCCCGTCGTGGAGGATGGTGGTGGAGCTGGACAAGGCGGGCGTAAAAGCCTGGGGAGTTTACCCCGGCAGCCAAACCGGCAACCCGGGCAACCCGACTTATGCAGATATGGTCACGCCCTGGGCAACCGGTAAATACCTCAGCCTGCAATTCACATCCCAGCAGGCTGATCTCGCCGCTGATGCGACGCTTGTTCAAACGCTTAACCCTTCGAAAAAATGAAACTTATTATAAAAGTAATGCTCATTGCCGGATTGGCTTACCTGTCAGGCCTGTACCTTCCCTGGTGGGGAATGGTGGTGATGGCCGCAGCTGTTTCCTTGGCAATTCCCACGAGCAGCTTCGGCGCATTTGTTAGTGGTTTTATTGGGGTTGGTTTGCTGTGGATGGTTATTTCATGGAAAATTGACATCGAATCACACAGTGTACTTACTGCCAAGGTGGCTGCACTGTTCAAAGTGGACGATCCCATTTACCTGGTGATTGGCTCCGGCTTCGTAGGTGCCATTGCTGGCGGGCTGGGATCGCTGTCGGGCAACAGCTTCCGCCAGATATTCATCAAGAAAAAGAAAGCCAGCTTCTATAGCTAAAAAAATAGCCAGCTGCTGCGCAACTGGCTACAATAGACCATCTCTTTTGAAGGTTCTATTTTTTGTTTTGAACGTCGCTAACGATCATTCCGTCTTCCAGCTTCACTATACGAGTGCCATATTCCGCATACGCCTCGTTGTGAGTTACCTGAATAATGGTCATTCCCTCTTCGTTCAGTTTCTTGAAAAGCTCCATAATATCTTTGCCCTGCTCGGAATGCAGGTTGCCTGTAGGCTCATCGGCCAGAAGCAACTTCGGTTCCCCCACAATAGCCCTGGCAATACCTACCAACTGCTGCTGCCCACCTGAAAGCTGCTCAGGGAAAAGATCCTTTTTTGCCACCATCGAAAAACGGTCGAGCATTTCTGCCACCATGCTGGAGCGCTCCTTACCCTTTACTCCACGGTACAACAAAGGCGTTTCAATGTTTTCATACACAGTCAGCTCATCAATCAGATGATACGCCTGAAAAACAAACCCAATATGGTTTTTATGTAGCTCAGAGGTCTTTCTCTCACTGAATTTATGAACAGGCTCATCAAGGAAATAGTACTCGCCAGCGTTTGGCTTGTCGAGCATACCAATGATGTTCAAAACGGTCGATTTACCCGAGCCTGATGGGCCCATGATGCTGACAAATTCTCCTTGCTTTACCTCCAGGTCAATCCCTTTAAGTATAAATACCCTCTGAAATTTAGAATCGACGTACTTGTCGATGTTTTGCAGTTTGATCATTATTAGTCCTTTTATTTTGAATGGTTGAGTATACGGAAATTCATATCAAAATGACGAACAATTTATGCAAAAGCTGCATCAGTCTCCAAACGGAATGACAGGCAGCACAATGTGCGAAGGCTGTTCCCTGGTCATATAAACGGTGTTTGTAGCCACTTTCTTAGCGGTAGCCATCCCTTCGGGCTCGCCTGTGTTGAAGTTGAGGTCAAAATGCGGGAAATTACTGCTCGATATGTCCAGTCTTACGCTATGCCCCTTTTTGAAAAGGTTGCTGCTGGGAAATGGTTCTATGGTAATGGGATATACCTCCCCGGGCGTCATAAGCGTCGGCCTCTCCCATGAATCTCTGTACCTGCATCGTAAAATTCCGTCGGTAATATTCATCGCAAAGCCGTTTGGATAGTCTTCAGACGGTGGATAAACGTCGACGAGCTTCATGGTGAAATCCGTGTCCACACAGTTGGACGAAACCCAAAGATTGGCGAGTATATGCCCTGTTATCTCCATGTCCTGCTCCAGCGGCTCTGTTTGAAAGCTGAGCACATCCGAACGATCCGACAGCCTTCTACCTTCGCTTTCTGAACCAAAAAACCTTTCGCTCTCCACCTGGTCAAAGGCACCACCCTCCATAATAGGCGCACCCGACGTAATGTTTCCTCCGATGCTCGGTACGGGATGGTCGGGGTCGTATGTAAATGAAAGAGGCTTGCCAACTGCGGCTAGCTCACTTCGCAGCCCTCCTTCACTGCCCAAATAAAGTTTCAACTCCTGCGCTTCAGGTATTGGCCATTGCTTAGCAAACCTCCACTTCCCACCATGGTCAAGCCTTCCCTCAGCGTTCTTCCTTCCGCTGCCCCCTCCCATCACAAATACCGCTACCTCTGGCTCTTCTTTGGTGCCGTTATTGTTTCCTTTCATCCATTGATCAAACCAACGCAGCCTGGCGGTTAGGTAGTCGGGTGACAGGTTTGTATCCAGGGTGGCTTGGGCCCCAAAATCAACATCGCCAGCGTGGGTGAAAGACCTCCTGCCATGCATCCACGGCCCAATGATGAGTTTCAAAGGTCCCTTGCCCAGCTTCTTCATGCCCAGATAATTATCTATAGCCGTTCGGGGATAGGGATCGTACCAGCCACTCATGTGCACCTGGGCTGCGTTGGGGAATTTATCATAGTAGCCCTGCGCATAAATGCCGGGCTGCTTCCAATAGTCGTCGAAATCGCCATGCCGCCATTGTTCGAACACATAGTCTTCATATTCAGGCACGGCAGTTAAGGGAGAATTACCTGGCTGCCACGGCATTTTACTGAACCAGCTATGGACGTCCATGTTTTTATAGGTTTCTTGAATCACCGGATCTTTCAATGCTTCCGGGTCTTTCGGGCCATTTCGAATCGCCCAGGTGACCTGCTTGAGCTCAAAAGCCCCACCCTGCCGAATGCCGCCCTGATAGCTGTTGGAGAAGCCGCCCGAGTCGAGCCACATCGCCACTACCCCCGGAGCTCCGGCACTGGCCAGCGACGCCTGGTTGTGAGCGGCATATGACAAACCCATTGTGCCGATCTTCCCGTTGCACCATGGCTGCTTTAAAATCCATTCGCATGTATCGAAACCATCGTTTGGGTCGGACAGGTACTTCACATACTCACCTTCGGAATTATAACGGCCACGGCAATCCTGGTAGACTACAATGTACCCTTCTCTGACAAAGAATTCAGCAACCTCCACCCTGTTCTTGTAGGTTTTAGTGTCTGCGGCTGTCACCTCTGATACCACAGGCAAATGCTTACCGTAGGGTGTTCGCTCCAGAATGACAGGGAAGGCTCTATCGACTCTCCTGTCGCCTTTTGCAGGAAAATAAACGTCGGTGGCAAGCCGTACCCCATCCCGCATGTCGATCATGATATCATTTTCGACAATCGCATCGAAAGGTTTATCACTTTCTTGTTTGCAGCCCACAAGTACTCCGCCGCCATACACCATCAGCCCCAGCAACCCAGATGTCCGCACAAACTCCCTGCGGCTCAATTCTTTATCAGTAAGCACTCTGTGTATTGGCATTTGTTTTCTATTTTGGAGTAATCGTGGCCGCCACTGCCGTCAACTGATATAAAAATAGTGACACAAGGGAATTGATTTCCACCATTAGCGTAATAAAAGCAACCTTTTTCACATTAATTCGCTCATACAGTAACTCAAAATTCAAAGGACATGCTTAAGAACTACTTCAAAGTGGCGATAAGGAATCTTCTGCGTCACAAAGCCTATTCTCTCATCAATATTCTTGGGCTGTCTATCGGCCTCACCTGCTGCCTGCTGCTTTTCATTTATGTGCAAGATGAGTTGAGCTATGATAAGTTTCACACCAAGAGTGAGCGTATCTACAGACTCAAATACGAAATCAATGGATTCAATCTCGCACGAAGTCCTTTGCCGATTGCTCCGAACCTTGTCTCATTTTTTCCCGAAGTGGAAAAAGCGGCAAGAATGTACAACAGGGACGCCAGTGTCGAAATCGTAGATCAGGCTGGTAATAAAAAGCAATTTGAAGAAGGCAGGATTTTCTTCGCAGACAGCACTATTCAGGACATTTTTACTTTTGAGTACGTGGCTGGCGACCCCGCATCAATGCTCAGAAATCCCTTTTCTGTTGTGCTAACCGATGAGGTGGCTGAGAAGTATTTTGGAAATGAAAACGCCATAGGTAAAACCATTTATCTGGCAGGCAATCACCCTTTCAATGTAACGGGGATAATAAGAGACTTTCCCAGTGCTTCTCATGTTCATTTCAGCATGATCGCTCCGTTCGACAACCTATTTGACATAGAACAGGGCAATGGCCAGGAGCTGAAGCAACGACTCAACCAAAATTGGGTAGCCTCACACCTATACACCTACGCACTGCTGAAAGAAGGGGAATCAGTGGAAACGGCCAATGAACGGTTCGAAGCTTTCTATGATAAGTTTGTTCCTGAAAATCTCAAATTAGGTCAGAAATGGTCGTTCTTTCCTATGTCGGACACCCGTCTGTATGCCAATCTTGCTGCAGACCCCGAGCCAGTGTCCAGCATCACTTTTGTATATATTTTCTCAGCCATTGCCATTTTGACGCTGCTCATTGCCTGTATTAACTTTATCAACCTGTCCACTGCCAAGTCGCTGCAACGGACAAAAGAAATTGGCATGCGTAAGGTATTGGGCGCCTGGAAAACCCAGTTAGTCATACAATTTTTAGGCGAATCGCTTGTGGTAAGTCTCGTAGCGGCTTTCATTGCTTGCGGGCTCTCATTTTACCTATTGCCTGCCCTGAATACGCTTACCGACAAAGAGCTGGTATTTGGTGACTTCATCACTGCATCCAATGCATTGATGTTTCTTGCTCTGGTTCTCATAACAGCCATCGCTGCCGGGCTGTACCCCGCATTCTTTGTAACTAAAATCGATCCGGCCAACTCGCTTAAAGGCATTCTTTCAAACAAAGGAAAAGCGGGTCTGTCGTTTCGTAAGGTCCTTGTAATTGTTCAGTTCACCGTTTCCATCATACTGATCTCAGGTGGTATCATAGTATACCAACAAGTCAACTTCATGCGCAATCGACCTATGGGTTTTGAAAAAGACTTCATTATTAACGTGCCTCTCTTTAGCAATAATTTCAACAATGCTTTTGGCGGCGTTGAAGGCAACATGAGGCAACGAATGAACACCTTCGAGGACGAAATGTTGAGGAGCCCCAATGTGTTGGCGTCCACGCTTTCCGATAACCCACTAGGCTTGGGGTCTGTTTATCGGCCTGTTGTTCCCGATGGACATACAAGAGAAGAAAATATCATAGCACCCGTGCTCTCGGTAGACTATGACTTTATCGATACCTATGGTCTGAGCGTTGTTGCCGGAAGGGACTTTGACAAGTCGTTTGGAACTGACCACCTCAATGCAGTACTCGTTAATGAGTCAGCCGTGAAAGACTACGGCTTTGGTTCTAATGAAGAGGCCATTGGCAAAAAATTCACGGTAGAAGGAAATGACTGCCAGGTGGTTGGAGTAATCAAAGACTTCCATTTCATGACTTTGCAGCAGCCCATAGGGCCGTTGGCGTTTCGTGTATCGGTGGCCAACTTTACCATGTTCTCAATTAAAGTTCATCAGCAAAACCTGCCTGCCACCATTGCCGGCATAGAAGAGGTTTGGACCAGGCACTTCCCCGAAAAGGCGTTTGAATACTCCTTTCTCGATGAAACGCTCGCATCTTCATACCGTAATGAAGAGCGACTAGGAAAAATAGTAGGCTACTTTGCTGGCATTGCCATTCTTATTTCCTGTTTGGGCTCGTATGGTCTGATCATGTTTCTGGCACAGCAGAAAATGAAGGAAATCAGCATACGTAAGGTGCTGGGTGCCACCATTGGCAACATCGTCTTGCTACTGTCCAAAGGATTTGCTCTGCTTGTTTTGCTTTCGCTGTTGATTGCCGTGCCCGTGGTTTACTACTTTATGGACGGGTGGCTTAGCGACTTTAGCTTTCGCATCAATATCGGGCCGGGAAGCTTCCTGCTGGCAGGCGGTCTGACGCTTTTGATCGTCTGCCTGACCATCAGCTATCAGGCAATCAAAGCAGCTTATTCGAACCCGGTGAGCACGCTGAGGAACGAATAGCTGGGTAAAAAAACAAATAGCAAAAGGAAAAAAACAAAGAAGTTCCAAATTCGAAATTCAAGGGCAACTCCACCGATCGGTAATTTGGCAGTAGGCCTAAGTCTGGAGCTTTGTATTTGATGTTAATTTGCCTTTTTGTTTTTGAGCCTTGTTGTTTCCTCGTGGGTGTATTCGGTCTTCTTCGTGACGTTTGGATCGAATAAACTGAACCAGGTAATTCAACATTCTTGTTAACTTCGTAGTTATATCAAAAAAGAAAGCGATGAAGAACATACTCATACAAATGACCGGTCTTGCCTTGTTGGCGTTCGTTACCAGCTGCCAGGCACAGGGACAGAAAGAAGTTGCGGCCAATAGCGGCACTGGAGAGTTTAAGCTAACAGAAGCGCAATGGAAAGAAAAGCTGACAGCCGACCAATACTATGTACTGAGAGAAAAGGGAACTGAAAGGGCTTTCACTGGCAAATACTGGGACAACCACGAAAAGGGGGATTATGTGTGTGCCGCATGTGCACTTCCACTATTTAGCTCGCAAACCAAATTCGAATCTGGGACCGGATGGCCCAGCTTTTATCAACCATTGAAGAAAGAGAATATCCTGGTAGGCACAGACAAGTCGCTTGGAATGATAAGAGACGAAGTACTATGTGCCCGCTGTGGCGGTCACCTTGGTCACGTATTTCCTGATGGACCCAAGCCAACCGGACTGAGGTACTGCCTGAATTCGGTGTCGCTGGAGTTTGTAGCTGCGAAGAAATAAAGGAGACCTTAAAAAAAAACAAATCACAAGAGGCAAAGCCCAAATAAGCTCCAAATTCGAAGGGAAACAAACTTACAAGTCCCATGAGATTGCGCTTGGCCCATGCTTGGTGGGAAGCACTGGTTCTCATTCCAATTGTGGCGCAGCTTGATGAGTGCGGAAGCAATCTGTTTACCTGGATTTCTACTCCTAATCAAACAAATTACCACAGGCCAATAGCAATCGGTTTTCAAAATTTCAACCTTCCCCTTTTGAGTTTTATTCGATTTTTGCCTTTTGATTCTTGGTATTTCGCCGCTTGGCTGTAATTTCCTTTTCAAAAAAAGGAAACATGAAATACCTACTCTTACTCGGAATCATTTGCATATCGATGAACAGCTTCGCTCAGGAAAAAATATACCTCTGGCCTGACGGTGCTCCCATGGCCAAAAGCAAAGAAGATGCCGATCAGCCCTACATGATGGCTTACAATCCTGCTACCAAAAACGCACAGAAATCCGCAGTTGTTATCTGCCCCGGCGGAGGCTACGGGCATCTGGCAGACGACCACGAAGGCAAGCAGGTGGCCAAATGGTACAACGACCGTGGCGTAACTGCCTATGTGCTCTACTACCGCCTCGGTTTTCACAAAAGTGGTTACACTCACCCGGTGCCCCTGATGGATGCAGAAAGAGCGCTAAGAACGGTTAGAGCCAATGCTGGTAAATGGGGGCTCGACCCCAACAAGTTAGGCATCATGGGCTTCTCCGCCGGCGGGCACCTGGCGTCCAGCCTTGGCACACATTTCACTGATGGTGACAAAAGCAGCAAAGACCCTGTAGAAAAAGTCAGTTCCAGACCGAACTACATGGTGCTGGGCTATCCGGTAATAAATATGGACGATAGCTTCACTCACCGGGGTTCTATGTTCAACCTGCTGGGCGACTCGCCCAACAAGGAGGAGCAAACCTTGATGTCGAACGAAAAGCAGGTAACCAACCTCACTCCGCCTACTTTCCTGGTGCACACCACAGAAGACTCGGCAGTACCTGTTGAAAATAGCCTCTATTTCTATTTAGCACTGAAGAAAGCAGGAGTGCCAGCAGAAATGCATATCTATGAAAAAGGCGCTCACGGGTTAGGGATGGTGAACACTAAAAACGAAATATTCAATTCCTGGGCTGACCGACTGGCTGACTGGCTGAAGGTGCATCAGGTGATTGACTAGGCCATTTACTAAATTTGTCGTGCCACCAGCTTAGGCGTGGGCACGACAAATACCCCCAAATCTCTAAATCTAAAAATGTGAAGTCTCCTCCCAAATAAAGCTCTCGATCTTAATTGCCCCCGACACGGCGGGCGGGAGAAAAATGGTGGAGGGGTGCGGGACAAATGGCCCGTGCGTTAATTTTTCGATGATTTTTGGTTACTTTTCATCCTAGGAAAAGTAACAGCCCGTCCGGCTTGAGGACAAAAGCACAAATCATACCTGATGACCGATAAGTTTGACGTTCTTTTATTGATCAAGGAAAACTACAACCTCGCCTGCACCGACTTCAAAAGCCTCGAAGGCTACGACAGTACCAACTTCAAAGTCTTAACGGAGAAGGGCACCTTCTTACTCAAAATTTATCAGGAAGAGCCTGGCCTTGAAGAACTGCTGGATGCCGAGAATAAAATTCTATTGCTGCTCAACAACGAGCTGCCGGGCTACTTCTCTAACCCCATCGCCAATGTCCGGCAGGAGCTAGTCACCATCATCCAAACTAACAAAGGCGAAAGCGTATTCCTGCGCCTGCTCACCTTTCTTGAAGGCTCTTTCTTTGCCGAATCAAGCCCAAGTACTGCCCTCTATTACTCATTGGGCCAACTTCTTGGCAAAATGGACAAGGCGTTAACCGGGCAATATTACTCAGCGGTTACTGCTAAAGACTTCGACTGGGATTTGAAACTATACGCACGCAACCTTCAGCATGCCTCCCACATCGAAGATTCAAAAAAACGCAAATGGGCTGAGTACTTTTACTTGCAGCAAAAAGAGGTGGTGGATCCTCTTCTTCCCTCTCTGAGAAAATCTATCCTTCATGGCGATGCCAATGACTGGAATCTACTGGTGAGTGACGACAAAGTCACCGGCCTGATCGACTTTGGCGACATGTGCTACAGTCCTCTCATCAACGAGCTGGCCATAGCGCTTACCTACGTGATGTTTGAGAAAGAAGAACCGCTGGAATGGGCCATCCCGGTGCTGACCGGCTACCATGAGGTGCTGCCCTTGGATGAGAAAGAAATTGATCTGCTGTTTTACCTCATCGGCACCCGCCTGGCGGTGAGTGTGAGCAAATCGGCTTACACAAAAACCCTGAAGCCCGACAGCGACTACATTACTATTAGCGAAAAACCAGCCTGGGATCTGCTGGAAAAATGGGTTCGAATGAATCCCAGACGGGTCAGTCACGAGTTTCGCACAGCTATTGGCTTGCCTCCGACTATTAGCGACAACACCGATGAGCTGCTGAGCAAAAGGCTTAAAGTAGCTAGTAAGGCATTGTCCATCAGCTTCGACAAGCCCGTCCACATGGTGAGTGCCGCCTTTCAGTACATGCACGACGACCTGGGCAACACCTACCTCGATGCTTATAACAATATTCCGCACGTAGGGCACTGCCACCCCAGAGTGGTGCAGGCTGGTCAACGACAGATGGCCCGGCTCAATACCAACACCCGCTACCTGAGCAAGGTGTATAACAACTATGCGGAGAAGCTGCTGAGCAAGTTTCCGGCTAAGCTATCCAAAGTCTTTTTTGTTAATTCCGGTAGTGCAGCCAGCGACCTGGCCCTGCGACTGGCCCAAACGCACTCCCGCAAAAAGGGCATTGTGGTAATGGAGCACGGCTACCATGGCAACACCCGGCAGGTGATCGACATCAGTCATTATAAATACAACCGCAAGGGAGGCCAGGGCAAAGCAGAGCACATTCTGGAAGCCACTCTTCCCGACACCTACAAAGGCCAGTACACCCAGAACGACGGTACGGCAGGCAAGCAATATGCTGCCGATTTGATCGCCAGAATAAAAGCAAGTGATCTTGACATCGGCACTTTTATCTCCGAACCCATCGTTGGCTGCGGTGGACAAGTGCCGCTGGCCAAAGGCTACCTGAAAGAAGTGTACACCTTTATGCGTGCCAATGGCGGCGTATGCATCAACGACGAAGTGCAAACTGGTTTTGGCCGACTAGGCAATTACTTCTGGGGCTTCGAAATGCAGGAAGTGGTTCCCGATATTGTGATCCTTGGCAAGCCAATTGCCAATGGCCACCCTATGGGGGCCGTAGTAACCACAGATGAAATCGCTGCTTCTTTTGAAACAGGCATGGAGTTCTTCAGTTCCTTCGGTGGCAATCCGGTGTCCTGCGCCATTGCCCATGCCGTGCTCGACGTGCTGGAAGAAGAACAATTGCCTGAACATGCACAAAGGCTGGGCACCTATATCCTCAACGGTTTTGAGAACCTGACCCGGAAATACGAATGGGCAGGCAATGCCCGGGGACAGGGCTTGTTTCTAGGGCTGGAGCTGGTAAAAGACAAGGCCAAAAAAGAACCCTTCACCGAACTGGCGGCTTTTGTGAAAAACAAACTCAAGGAGCAGAACATCCTCATTGGTACCGACGGGCCTTTCGACAATACACTAAAGATCAAGCCACCCATGTGCTTCACGCAGGCCAATGCAGATAAGTTGCTACAGGCGATTGATGAAGCGCTCGGTGCCTGGAGCAACACTTAATCCACTCTCTTCTTAGCACTCCCCACGACAAGCCAGGAACAAATCAAACTATTCATGAAGCAATTGTTGAAGGGCTTTTCATCGGGTTTGGTTTGCATTTTTCCTATACATTGATTATCTATGTATAAAGACTTCTTAAGTATATGGATTTTTCCAAATCATTGATTGCTGCTTCCTCCAAACCTCTCATCCTCGGTATCCTACAGCAGGGTCCCAACTACGGGTATGACATTATCCAGCAAGTCAAAACCCTCTCGGGCGGACAACTGGCATGGGCTGACGGCATGCTGTACCCTGTTCTCCACAGGCTGGAGAAAGAAGGATTGGTCACCTCACAATGGAACCAGTCGGACAATGGACGTCACCGCAAGTACTACGCCATTACCGAGCTTGGCAAGGCGGCCATTCATCAGGAGCAGGAACACTGGCTGGCTATGCACCATGTACTCCAGAAGCTTTGGTCACTCAACTCAAAAACTTCACATGGATAATCAACAACTCATCGAACGCCACATCACTCAGTGGCGCCAACAACTCCGAAAGCAAAAGAACCTGGAAGATGGCGTGATCGCCGAATTGGAAGATCACCTGCGACAAAGTATTGAACGGCTGCAAACGCAGGGCAGCTCTGCAGAAGAGGCCTGTAAAAAAGCCATCGAAGAGCTGGGCACTCCGGCCGACATCAGTGAAGAAGAGCATTCAGTACAATTCAGGTACAACGGCTCCTACTGGCCACTGCTGGGCAGTTATTTCCTCATTGCGCTGCGCAACATCCGACACAGAAAGTTCATTGCTTCCATCAATGTGCTCGGCCTTACCCTGGGTGTGGCTGTAAGCCTGTTGCTGGGTGTTTATGCTTACGACATCATCACCTATGACCAGTTTCATGAGAACACAGAAGATATCTACTTCCTGTACCGCACCCGTTTGACCCCCGAGGGTGGAAAAATGGATGTGAGCGACACCTGGGCGCCACTGGCGGAAGAAGTACAAAAAGCGTTTCCCAGTGTTTCTTCTATTGGTCGATTTGTTTTTGCCGGCGAAACGACGATCCGCCATGGGGAGCAGGAGTACAGCGAGGGCGTGACTTTCAGTGAACAGGGCATGTTCGATATGTTTTCGTTTCCGATGCTCCACGGGGACAAAGGTCGGGTGTTTGAAAATCCAAGGTCGGTAGTGATTAGCAGTGAGGTGGCTAAGCGAATCTTTGGAGACGAAGACCCATTGGGCAAAACAATTGAGGTGGCCTTTAATGAACCAATCACTTATGAAGTCACCGGGGTACTGGACAAGATCCCGTTTAATTCCAGCTTCGACTTTGATATTGTCATCAATCTGGAGTCAAGAAGGCAGCAATGGACTGAGCTCGGCTACTTTGGTTGGGACGCTTCTTTTATGTTCAGCTTCATCCAACTTCGGAATGGGCAGAACCCGAAAGCCCTGGTTGAGCAATTCCCCCAACTAGTGGAGAAATTTGTCACTCCCTCTGAGCGGGGCACCCTGGAGCTGATGCCTCTGGCCGACTATTACGACTTCAACACGGGACAGCAGCAGTACGGCTACTTTCTGGGCTATATTTCTATCGGGCTGCTGCTGATTGCCTTTTTCAACTTTGCCAATCTCAACGCTGCCCAGTCGCTTGGCAGGTTCAAAGAGGTAGCAGTGCGCAAAACGTTTGGTGCCGGGGGCAAAGACCTGGTTCTCCAGTTTACCGGAGAAACTACGTTTCTTTTTGCCGTCGGTAGTATTCTGGGCATAGCATTGGCTTTTATTCTGCTACCCTATTTCATCGACCTTTTTGGTCAGCAAATGTCACTCGCATTTCTGTTTGAGCCCCTGCCATTGGTCAGCCTACTGGCAGGCATTATCGGCCTGGGATTGATAGCCGGTATTTACCCTACCCTCACCCTTTCTAAGTTGAAAGCCGGAGAAGTGATGCACGGCAGTACCTCTCTGAAGCGGAGCGGCTTTGACCCAAAAAATATTCTTGTCACCTGCCAATTCGCAATTGCCGTGATGCTTGTCAGCGCTGTACTGATCATGTATCAGCAAATCAACTTCATGAAGACGGCAGACATGAATTTCGATCCCGACAATGTACTGATCATCAACGCACGGTCAGGTGAGGGTGAAGAAAATGAACAGCGGTGGGCAGCTTTCCGAAATTCGCTCGAAGCAGTGCCTGGCGTGAAGTCGGTGAGTGCTTCCAACTCCGCACCTGGCAGGTACCGGGGGAGTTTCGTGTTGGTGCAGTCTGAAGACGCCAGAGACCGTGCCCCGCTCGACTGGCGGTTCGTTGGCGTCGACGACAAGTATTTCTCCACCATGGACATTGAGTTTGTGGAAGGCCGGGATTTTGATATTGATATGCGCTCCGACCAACGCAAGTCGGTTATCAACCAGGCTGCTATGAAACAGCTGGGCTGGGCTTCGGTTGAAGGCCATAAGCTCATGTTTCCTGATTCTGATGACGGATTCGAGGTGATTGGGGTAGTAAAAGATTTCAACTTCAGCTCCCTGGCCAATGCCGTAGAACCCGTCATACATGTGTTCCGGGGCAGAAACAGCAACCGCTACAACATGCTGCTGGTACGGCTCAATGCCGTCGGACTCAGCGAAACCATGGCTCAAATTGAGGACGCCTGGAAAGGCTTTGAGGCCAATCACCCGATTGACTACACCTTTGTCGATCAGCAGTTCCAAAACCTCTACGAAACAGAAGAACGTATAGGCTCTATGACACTCTATGCTACTTTTATGGCCATCCTGGTGGCCGTGCTGGGTATTCTTGGCCTGGCGAGCTTCACTGTGGCACAGCGGATGAAAGAAATGGCCATCAGAAAAGTATTAGGTGCTTCTGTAAAACAATTACTCATGATCCTCCTAAAGCAAACAACACTTCTTCTCCTGGCAAGTCTGCTCATTGCGGTGCCACTCAACTACTATGTAATGAACGACTGGCTTGAGGGATTCGCTTTCCGAATCAACCTTGGGCCTTTCGCCTACTTGCTGGCGGCTGGCATTGTGATGGTGACCTCATGGGTTGTTTTAGGTAGCTATGCGCTAAAGTCATTGAAGACAAATCCGGCCAGCACATTGAGGAGCGAGTAGACCGGACGGACTGAAAGAGTCAGGAACGTGGGGTTTTCACACAAAAAAACGAAAGGCGGCCATTGTTAACTTCAGCAATGGCCCGCTATTTCTCTACCACCCTTATCACACTGTTGCCATTTACCATTACATCATAGTCGACCCCGTTAAGTGATATTTCTATACTCACCAGCGCTCCGAGTGAGAGGTCATTAAATTCAGCCTCCGTAACTTCAAGGGTGGCTATTTGAGCAGCTTTACCAGCCGCAATATCGACCGCTTCTGTCGTTGTAGCGACTTCCGCTTCGATAGTAAAAGTAAAGCCGTTGGTACTGTACAGAGTGACCTTCCCTGTCGTTACTGGCACATCGGTACTGCCTAGAAACACTTTGTATTGGTATTTGCCTGCGAATGTCACCACGTTCACAAAACTGGCGGCCACCAGCTGGCCTTCTTCGGCTGGAATCACAGTCACTGCATCATAAATCAGGGGGTCGTTTTCCCGGTAAGCCTCCACAAACACATAGCCCAGGGTCTTGGCCAGCGCCTTTCCAGCGGGATCCACGCTCAGCACATTGGTATTCGACGACCTCCACTGTATACTTTGATCGGTAGCGTTGTCCGGCATGAAAGACAATGGCAAGGCCTGCTCAACATCAATGAACGCAACGATCACTGAATCGCCGCTTGCTATCTCCACGGCTGACAAGGGAACAGGGAGTACATTAACGGTAAGCTGCGCTTCGGCCCCCTCGCTCGCACTGCTCAGCTTAACAGTTGTGGTTCCAATGCCCAAAGCTTTGAGCATGCCTGTAGACGACACCGTCGCTATGTCTTCGTTCAAGGAAGTCCACACCAGGTCCTCAATAATAATGGTATCGGGCGTGATGGTATAAAGCAGCCTGGTGGAATCACCCATCACGATATTAACGGTCGACTCACTCAAATGAACCTCCGCATCCACCTCTTCAACAGGATCAGGCTCCTCAGTGTCTCCACCGCAACCAACAACGAATACCCAGGCAGCCAAAAGAATCAATAGCGAAATGGTACGGAGTGACTTCATAGAGCGTTTTAAAAGCTTATTTCGCTGGCGAAATAAGCAAGATTGTACGGCATTTTCACTTCCATTTTTTAAAGAATGGAAGAACGGTCAGCGGAAGTGAAGGCAGGTTAGAATCTAATTAACTCGGGTAGCGAAAACGCTCAATCATTGTCCCGGGGATGCCATGGTGGCTTACTTTTTACCCACAGCACGGTTCAGGTAATAAGCATTAATTTCCTCTGAATTACTCTCTATAATATCTGGCCGTCCATCGCCATTGAGGTCTGCCGAAATGATATCATACGTGTCGTGGTTTACCTCTCGAAGTATCATCCGCCGCCAGACCTTGCCTCCCCCATCATTGAAAAAGACCAAATTGGGAGACCCAGAGTTGGCAATAATAATATCGATATCTCCATCCAGGTCTAAATCGTCCACCGTCACAGAATAGGACTCGTCGTCACTTTCATCAAAAACAACAAAGGTGTCGTAGGTCAATGCAGGGTTGCCAAAATACACCCTGTTGGGTTCACCAATATTGGCAGTGACAATGTCCATGATACCGTCCCTGTTGATGTCGGCAACGGCTACTGCTCGTGTTTCATCACTGCCAGTGCCAAAAGGTACCTTTTTGGCAAACCCTAACTTTCCATCGTTGAGATAAATATAGTTTTGCTGACCGTCCCTGTTGGCCAGTATCAGGTCGTAGTCCTTGTCTCCGTCGATGTCCGCCAATTCAACGTCGATTGTTGAATCGTCCTTTTCGCCGAATTGGAGCACCCGGTCAAACCTGCCTTTGCCATCATTCAGGCATATTTCGTTTTCGGCACCCCGGTTGGTAATCAAAATATCGATATCACCATCTCCATCAATATCCGCCGTGGTTAGGTTCCGGGTTGGGGCATACTCCTTTCCAAAAGAGGAGCCTCTTTCGAAAATGCCTCCTCCTGAGTTAATATAAATCGCATTGGGCGCCATGTCGTTTCCAACTGCAATATCTAAATCACCATCGCCATCAAAATCTGCCAATTCGGTGGCATAGCTGGTTTCGCTCACGTCGTCAAGCGGACGGGATACCGTAAAAATCCCCAGTCCATTGTTGTAAAAAATTCTGTTTTGCTCGGGCCAGTGCCTTCCATTGGCGACAACGACATCGATATCTCCATCGTTGTCAATATCTCCAACCCCAATAGAAGCAGTTTTTTCTTTAGCATCTCCCAATATTAGTCTTCCGCTGTGGCGAAACTCAATGTCCTGCGCAAACAGAAAAGTGCTTGGCATGAGCAAAGCGGCAATAATTATATACTTCATAAGCTTTGTCCTGGTTGGCTACCATTTTGCATATGACTTTCCAAGGCCGTCTCTTTCCGACCGTCAGATGAGGATGCAAAAGGAATCAAATAAAATGCACCGGGGCAAGTTAGGTGAGTTTGCGTAGGGGTCAAATACCGCTGACAAAAAATGAGGTGTGAGATGAATCGAACCACGCACAACTCTGGTGCCTTCTGTCAGTCGGGAAGTTTCGGAGGGCACGCTGAGCGAGGCACTCAAAGTGTTTCAAAAGTCATGTTTCTAATCCAGGCCCTCAATTTCTCTCTCTTCCAAAAAATCGACGTATCATCCAGTCAATTTCAAACTGCAATTCCTCATGCGCTGCATGCTGGCTTGCACATTAAAAAATGACAAGGTTGCCTGCTAACAGCCGTTAGTTAGCAAAATTGATTTCTTAACGATGGCTGAAAAATGCTTAGAGTAGCTACGACTCTTTTTTTTGCAGGTCACTCTAAGCTGAGGCAGATAAGCCCCTAACTGGCGGTAGGTTTTTGTTGGCATTATTTCTGGTATCCCTATCTTAGCACCAAAGCCAACCAACCATGAAAAAATATTATCACCTGCTCATTATTTTAGGCGCTGTTGCAATGCTGTCCGGCTGTGCCAGTGGGAAAAAAGCGCTCCAGAAGGGTGACTACGAAAGAGCAGTTTCACAAGCAATTACCCGGCTCCGATCCAACGACGGGCAGAAAAAGGCCAAAGCAACGCTCGAAAAAGCTTACAAATACGCCCTGGAGTCTCATTTGGGTAATATCAAAAAAGCGAAAGCTTCCAACGATATTATGAAGTGGGAGTCGATTGCCAGAGATTATCAATACATCAATTTTTTGGCTGATGAAATCCAGAGATGCCCTGGCTGCCGGGCGGCAGTACCCAACCCGGCCCGCTACGATGCGCAGCTGGCCGAGGCTAGGAGGAATGCTGCCGACGTGCACTACAACCTTGGAGTTGAAGCGCTCAAGCGAAAGGAACAACGCACCAAAGCCATTGAAGCACATCAGCATTTTATGGCCGTTCAGGCGCTAGCGCCCAGGTTCAAAGACGTGGAAGAGAAGCTAGGAGAGGCTCTGTACTATGCCACGCTGCGTGTGGTAGTGGAGCCCATTCCATCTCCTTCAAGAATGTTCAATATCAAGCATGAGTTTTTTGTGAACAAAATCAATGAATACCTTCACAACACCGTGATCAATCAATATGTGCGGTTTTACACTCCAGGCGAAGCAAATGCCGAGAAATTGGACGATGTGCATCACATCATCACCATGGAGTTTGACCGGTTCAACCTGGGCAACGTCTACAGCAACAAAACAACCACCGATGTTAGCCGGGACAGTGTGGTGATTGCCACTAAAGACAACGTGAAAATTTATGGCACTGTGAAGGCCAAACTTACCACGAACGAAAAGACCATTACGGGGACCGGCGTGTTGGATTTCAAGGTGTTCGACAATGGTCTGAACAAAGTAATCACCCAGGAGAAGTTTCCAAGTGAGTACACCTGGGCCATTCGCTGGGCTTCTTTCAATGGCGACGAACGGGCACTCAGCGACGAGCAGCTTGCCATGGTGAATACTGTGGAAGCCTCAGCGCCCAATCCCCAGTTTATGTTCGAGGAATTTACGGCACCGCTTTATGATCAGGCCATCAGCAAGGTCAGGAGTTACTATCGGAATTATTGACTGGTTTTAGCACCACTCAATCGTTGTATTGATGCAAACTCAACTGTGTGAGGGCAGTCCCCGGAGCACGGCCAGGCAGAACATCCCGAGGCAGTTCAAAGCCGAATTTATAATCTGCCCTAATGGCAGCATGTACTGGCTGTTCATTTCCTTCTCCTCAAAAAAATCAATTATATTCATCCCCCTGTTCTAATAGACAATCCCATATGCGCTACCTGCTCATCCTATTACCCTTTGCTCTCCTCCTCTCCTGCCAAACCACACCTCAGCAAGACTGGCCCGCTGAGTCGGTCACCACCAAACCATGGACCCGCTGGTGGTGGATGGGCAACGCTGTGGACGATGCCAATATCAGGAAGCAACTCATAGCCTACCACGAGGCCGGGCTGGGCGGCGTAGAAATCACCCCCATCTATGGTGCCATGGGCTTTGAAGAGCAGTACATTGACTACCTCTCCAAAGATTGGATGGATCGACTGCAAACTGTGATCCGGGTGGCCGACTCCCTGGGCATTGGCGTCGACATGAACCTGGGCACGGGCTGGCCCTACGGCGGCCCGCAGATCACGCCGGAATATGCTGCCTCTAAAATGGTGGTTCAACAATACTCACTAAAAGTAGGGCAAGCACTGAAAGAGAAAATTACTGTCAACGATGAGAAGCAGGCAGCCATGCGCCCCAAGCTGGTAACATTAATGGCTTATGGGCCTGAAACAACCATTGACCTGACTGATTCATTGAGTGAGGATGGGCTTTTGAAATGGATACCCGACGCCAACTATGAGCTCTATGCGATCTTTGCCAGCAAAACGGGGCAAATGGTGAAACGAGCCGCCCCGGGAGGCGCCGGTCTGGTGATGGATCACCTCAATAAAGAGTCCTTCCCCGTTTACACAGCCCGATTCGAAGAAGCATTTGGCACACCGGGCCCCAGTATCCGAAGCTTTTTCAACGACAGCTATGAGGTGTACGGCGCCAACTTCACCCCTACACTATTCGACGCCTTTGAACGCAACCGTGGCTACGACCTCAAACCATACCTGCCCACCCTCCTCAGCGGCGATAGCTCAGCAACTGTGCGCAGGCTCAAGGCCGACTACCGCCAAACCATGGGCGAAATGCTGCTGGCCAACTTCAGTGAGCCCTGGAAAAACTGGATCAACAACCACGGTGCTTTGTCACGCAACCAGGCGCATGGCTCCCCGGCTAATCTGCTGGATGTGTACGCCGCCACTGACATTCCGGAGTGCGAAACTTTTGGCTATTCCGGGTTCGATATTCCCGGTGCCAAGAACTACACCCACTCCAGCCGTCATTTGCCACCCGATCTTTATATGCTGAAGTTTGCTTCCTCGGCAGCCCATGTGGCTGGCAAGCCATTGGTGTCGTCCGAAACCTTCACCTGGCTGGGCGAGCATTTCAAAACGCCACTTTCACAAACTAAACCCGAACTCGACCAGGCATTTCTGGCGGGAGTGAACCATGTATTCTTTCATGGCACTACCTACAGCCCAGCTGAGGCGCAGTGGCCGGGCTGGCTATTCTACGCCTCCACCAACTTTGCCCCTTCCAATAGCTGGTGGGCCCATATAGATGGTCTTACCGGTTACATCAATAGAAGTCAGTCGGTGCTGCAAACCGGGCAGGCCGATGGCGACGTGCTGCTTTACTTCCCCTACGACGACGCTGCATACTTCTCAGGCAAGAAAAGCCTGGAGTACCTGTTCACAGTACACAATATCGATGAGTGGCTGCACCCGACCAACTTTTATGCGACGGCCAAAAGGTTGACAGAAAAAGGCTATCTGGTCGACTATATCTCTGAGAGCTGGCTGGAGAAGCTGGCCGTCCCCAACGGACAGCTAAGCACTGGCCCCAACGGGACATCATACAAAGCGCTTGTCATTCCCAAAATGACTTTTATGTCAACCAAAGCACTGAAAACGCTGCTTAAACTTAAAAAGCAAGGAGCAACTATTATCCTACAGGGGTTGCCGGAAGACGTGCCGGGCCTCCACAATCTGGAGCAGCGAAGGGCAATTCTCGACTCATTAGTGATAGGGCTGGCTACCTCCACGAGCCCTGCCGGCAACGTACAGGCATCGTTAACAGCTGCCACGATTCAGCCTGAAAGGCTGGCGGCACTCGGCCTGAAGTTTGTACGCAGGGTGGATGGCAACAATACCTATTATTTTATTGTCAACCAGCGACCCGAAGCTTTCGATGGGTGGGTGCCATTTAACAAAGCCTTTAAGCAGGCTGTGATACTGGATGCTATGACAGGCCGTGCTGGCAATGCCGAAACAAAAACCGAAAACGGGCTAACGCAAGTCCGCATGCAGATCAAATCTGGTGAGTCTCTTTTCCTTAAAGTCGGCAACGAAACGTCAGCAACAGACTGGAGCTATGCTAACGAAACCGGTGGAACCGTTGTGCTCAATGGCCCATGGACGCTTGACTTCAAAGCCGGCGGCCCCAGCCTGCCAGGCAATAAAACTATGGACAAACTTCAGCCCTGGACGGCCCTGGGAGATTCACTGGCCGACCAGTTTTCCGGCACTGCTACCTACGCTACCCACTTCATCCTGGTTTCGAAAAAGGATGACTACCTTCTACAGCTGGGCGATGTGCGGGAAAGTGCCAAAGTATGGGTGAACGGGCTGTATGCAGGTAATAGCTGGGCTGTGCCCCACGAGTTAAGGATTGGGGACTACCTAAAAGAAGGCGACAATACCATAGAAATAGAAGTAGCCAACCTGATGGCCAACCGCATTCGCTACATGGACAGGGCGGGGATAGAATGGCGCAAGTACCACGAAATTAACTTCGTGAATATCGACTATCAGGCGTTCGATGCCAGCGACTGGGAGGTGCAGCCGTCGGGATTGATAGGGCCAGTGAAGTTGGTGGAAATAGAATAAGCACAAATTTGAAGACTTTAGACCCTGCGATCCAGCTCCGAAAAGTACTTTTTGATGATGTCCTCCTTATGAACTTCAACAAACGACAAAAATGACTGAGCCACCGGAGAGTGCTTCTTGGCTTTCAGCCAGATCAATTGCCAGGAGGTGGTTATGGGCAGCCCTTTTATTGGAATAATTTTCATTTCCCCTGACGCCAGCTCCTTCTTAATGCCTATCAAAGGCATAATGGAAAGCCCGAGCCCCGCCAGCACAGCTTGCTTCACGGCTTCGTTGGAGGTCAGCTCCATCTTCTTCCCGATGGTCATTCTACTCTTTTCTACAAACCGCATCATCGTTTGTCGGGTGCCGGAGCCAGGCTCACGAAAAATAAGAGGAACTCTTTGAAAGAACTGAGCGAGGTCTCTTCCCGATGAAACGGTACTATCTTTATTGCCTACAAGGAAAAGTTGATTATCAAGTAAGTCAACTTTATTTATCGCCAGCTCATCCGGCAAAATCGACACCAGGGCAAAATCAACTTCATTGTTTTTAAGGCTGTCGATCACTCTTGCCTTGTTGGTCACATCCATATTAAGCTCCACACCTGGATGTTGCTTCATAAAATCGGTTAGAAAATAGGGCATCACGTATTTTCCAGTCGACACTATCGAAAGCTGGAGCCGACCTGCCAATTGTCCTTTGTAGGCGAGCATTTTATAATCAATATCTCTTACCTGCTGAAGAACTCTTTCCGCCATTTCGGCAATTTCACGGCCGAATTCGGTGATGTAAATTTTTCTGCCTATAACCTCAGTGAGCGGCACTTCAAACTGATTTTGAAGATTTCGAAGTTGAATCGAAACAGCAGGTTGGGTTAAATGCAGCTCTTCCGCAGCTCTTGTCACGCTCTGCGTTTGAGCCACCTTCAGAAAGATGTGAAGTTGGTTTAACGTATAATTCATAAATAAAATTTATGTGTTTCATAATAAATATAAATAAAAATAAATGAATTTACTGCATCAGTTTTGCGAAATAAATACAACTAGTACGTGCAACAAACGCAATTGTGAAAGGGAATGAAATAGGCATTGAAATCATGCACGCTACACGAAGAGTCGTCAAAGCAATTGGGGCAAAGACTCAAATCGATGAATTGGAGGTGGGCGCAAAGGTGTACCTGAGCGGAAACACAATCATGATTTCCAAATCATCGTGGGACACTATAAGGAAAAATAAACTTTTTCTAAGCAGCCAATCAGTACACCGCACGTTGGAGTTGAAACAAAAAAACTCGCACGGGTTTGATAGCAAAAAGCGGCTATACCAGCAACAATTTTAAATAGCGTAATAAGAAATGAAAGCGAAAGACATGAAGCAGAACAATGAAGTAACCATTTTAAATGAAGTATACCTGCCAGAAAACGCTGAGGAGGTAATTTCAGGGCTAATTGATCAGAAGATCAATTTCCTAAAGTTAAAAAATCTATCTAGTCACGTGATCTATTTCAAACCCAATCAACACTGCCAGTCGGAAATAGAACGGCTTGATGCTTTGAAAATGGTTTTGATAGGGAAGGTTCGAACTCTGAAAAGCCAACCACTCCGCTTAAAACTGGTATCCTATTTTGACCATGATTGAAACCAATGATTGCGAAGGATTGGTTCAACGGTAGAACTGTCATTATTGCGAGTCTTCATCAAAAAGAAGAAGTAATGGCACCACTTTTAGAACGTTATCTGGGGTGTCAGTGCGTTGTCCCAGCTGATTTAGACACCGATCAGCTGGGCACCTTCAGCGGGGAGATTCCAAGGCGATTTAGTCCGATTGAAGCTGCCAGGCGAAAATGCAGGATGGCACTCTCCGAGATCGGCGGTGACCTTTGCATAGCCAGCGAGGGATCATTTGGATCACATCCTTCGCTACCATTTCAAGCAGCCAATGAAGAGCTTGTGCTTCTCGTTGACAGCAGGAATGGGTTCGAGGTATCAGCCTCAAAAGTATCTTTCCAAACCAACTTTAACGGGCAGGCCATTGTCAGCTTAGAGGAACTCCAGTCCTTTGCAGAAAAGGCACTATTTCCTTCTCACGGGCTTATTATTAGGAAAAACCCAAAGAGCGATGCTGGAATTGTTAAAGGAATCAACACCTGGCCAGCACTCCAAATAGCCTTTGAATCCACTATGAACACGTGGGGACAGGTGTATGTCGAAACCGACATGAGAGCAATGCACAACCCTTTAAGAATGGAAACTATCAGGGCTGCTACGATCAAGCTTATTCACAAGCTTCAAAATAGCTGCGCTGTGTGTGGTGCGCCAGGCTTTGGGGTTGTGCGTCAGGCAGCCGGCTTACCCTGCTCGGTTTGCTCACAACCTACTAAATCCGTGATGGCCAGCACGTATGGCTGCCAGCTCTGCCATTTCGAAGAACACAAATTATTTCCACAGGACAAACCCAGCGAAGGCCCCGCTTACTGTGATTATTGCAACCCATAACCAAACAAACTATGAGTCTGAATCTCCTTATCGACAACTTGACTAATCCTGCACTATTGTTTTTCATTCTCGGCATCATCGCCGTTTATGTGAAGAGTGATCTGGAAATACCAGCTGGCTCTTCAAAGTTTATCTCCCTCTACCTCCTGTTTAGCATTGGCTTTAAGGGTGGCCAGGAGCTGTCGCATGAGGCATTTACAGCTGAAGTTTTATCTTCCATGATTTTCGGAGTCGGCATCTCCATCATCATCCCATTGTACACCTTTTTTATACTCAAACGGTACATGAATGTGTTTGACGCTGGCGCAGTGGCAGCAGCCTATGGCTCGGTCAGTGCTGTCACGTTTGTAACGGCAGTGAGCTACCTGGAAAGCCAGGGTAGTCAAGTTCACGGGCATATGGTGGCCATTATGGCACTAATGGAATCACCCGCTATTATCGCCGGACTGCTTTTGATAAGCATTTTCAACAAAGACGAGTCGCAAAAGATCAAAAAAAGGACGGCTCTAAGCCACTCCTTTACCAACGGAAGCGTGCTGCTCATCCTTGGAAGCCTGTTGATTGGTTACTTCGCCAATGCCGAGCAAGCCGAAGGTATCAAACCTTTCACAACGGACATTTTCAAAGGCTTTCTGGCAGTTTTCCTACTAGACATGGGCATTTCCAGTGGCAAAAAGCTTAAGTCAATGGTCGCCGGTGGGCCCTTTCCAACGGTTTTTGCCCTCATTGTGCCCGTTATCAACGGAACTGCGGCTGCCATAGCCACTGGCCTTTTCACCTCCGATGTGAGTAGCAGATTCATACTGGCCATTCTTGCAGCAAGCGCCTCTTATATAGCGGTGCCAGCGGCTATGAAAATTGCTGTACCCAAAGCCAACCCAGGCCTATTCCTGCCCATGGCGCTGGCGATAACATTTCCGGTGAATATCACTATTGGGATGCCTATCTACTACTGGCTGGTGCTAAATACATAAAATCAAAAACATCGTCAGAAGCTAGCGCTAGTTTAGCCTTTGAGTAGTTCACCATTATAGAATTAAAAGGTCGTAGACTAGCTTCTGAACACTGGTGTGGGGAAGTCGAATGGCAGGAATAGACTTCTGGTAGAATTACGATTATGCGTCAAACAACACAAAACGATTATATCCTTCGCACTTTGCAGCCTCACCTGGGCAGTCCTGGCTTCATCTGAAAGTAGCCATCATCTTCTTCCTGAGCGGAATTAGCGCTTTTCCTTTCAATTGCGTCCAGCTCTCTGAAAAATGGAATAGATGCCCAACGATTGCTGTACATGGAAGGTGGCCCCCCAACTTCCAGCGTATGCATACCCTGCGGCAACTGTGCGATATCGATGTAAGCCAGATAGCCCGGCTGATTTGTCTTAAGCCTAAAATGATAGAGAAGAGGGTATTCCCTTACCAGGCTGTCGTCCAGGTAGACATGATAAAACTTTTTTATGGCGGGCATATCCCTCGCATCTCTGGTCATCCCCTTGCTGGCAACAACCAGAGAATCGTAGTTCAAATACGCCCTGATCGAGTCCTCCTTAATAACTCCGGCCGGGATAAAGAGTCTAAGGACATTCCCGTCGATAATATCAGAAGGTATCTGCGCCTGGTAGGAAAAAAGCTCTTCATTTTGATCTTCATAATAACCTGTGAACACCCTTAGCCTTTGATCATCACCGTGCCACAAGCTCAAACGGGAGAATGAACTTCCATCATACGCATCATTGGTAACTTCATCCAGCCCAAATAAGCTCCCAACAGCAAACACTGTAAGAAGCAAGAAGACCACCCATCGGTTGGAGTTACTTACAAAAGCTAAATAAATAGGCCTGTAATAACGTCCCAATGCAAACGTGCTAATGAGTTGGTGAAAAGGCCAGTAGATTTTACTGACCCAGGAAAAGCGCCGGAAAAACCCGAGGGTAAGAAAATCAATAAGTCCCATGAAGGCGATTACCAGCAGCACAACAACATAAATTTCAAAGGCTCGTGTGTCGGTAAAATTAAAGTTCCCCTGAAAAGCGACCCCTATAAAAAACGGGACAACCAAAAGGATGAAAAAGTATAGGTAGGCCCCTACAATACTCATGAAGAGCATAAAAGAGAGCGAGAACAAGGAGCTGCAGAGTTTCTCCAGATTAATAATAATGCGCTGAAAGGGTGGAATCTTCTCGACCCTCTCCTTAAAGCGATGCTTATATTTGAGTCGCTCGGCGTTAACTCCGTTGGGGAAGGTATAGCTTAGCCCTACCATTCCTACCCATATGCCCCGGCAAATCAAGTGAAGAATAAGGCCGAGAATGAGCCAATAAATCCCAAGTTTGAGTATGCCCACCAGGTTATCAATATCGGTGGTTGAGCTAAATACCTGGGACTTGAAAAACGCCAGCGCCTTGTCCAGTAATGGAGGAACCTTGAACATGCCAAACAACACAATTCCTGAAAGCAGCACTTCCGGTTCCCAGCTTCTTTGCTGAAGGTCTTCAAGCCATTTGGGGGTTTCCTCTTTTTTCATAAAAGTTAGGTTCGTTCCGTAAAATACAGCTACCGAATGGCTTCAGAAAACTGCACGATCCATTTTACGCCGCTAGTGCCCGGCAGTGTCGGCTGTCACCATCTCCTTATTATTCCTGGACCACTCGCTCCATGAGCCCACGTACAGTTTGGGAATATCAAGACCAGCATAGTCGGCGGCCAGCAACAAATGGCACGCAGTAACGCCCGATCCACAATGTACAATAATCCGATCGGTGGGTATGTTGCCAAATACAGCCTGGTACTTGTCATTTAACTCTTGGGGAGATTTAAAAAGACCATCGGCGGTCAGGTTGTCGCTAAAGGGAACATTGACAGCACCGGGAATATGTCCGGCGATCAAATCGATGGGCTCCGTAAGACCGGCGTACCTTTTGGCATCCCGAACGTCGATAACCAGGTGGTCTTTTGCTTTGGCTACCTTCTCCACCTCCAGCATGTCCGCCTGAGGCAATTTCCATTCGACTACCGGGTACGGAGCTACTTTTCCAGGGATTTCCATTTTTGAAGACGTAGCCAGCCCGGCCTTTTCCGCTGCCAAAAGCCCACCGTTAAGCACCTGGACTTTGGAGTGTCCAAATGCCTTCAGCATCCACCACAAGCGAGCGGCGGCATTGGCGCCGCCCATGTCGTCATACACCACCACATGACTCCCGGGTGTGATCCCCAACCGCCCCAGCGCCTGCGAGAATTGATCCGCTGTAGGCAACGGGTGCCTTCCCCCTTCTGCCGCATTGGGCTTTACGTTGGCAAGGTCTTTATTGATGTCAGCAAATAAAGCTTGGTCGAGGTGCTTCTTACTGTAGTTTTCTCTGGCTTTCGGGCCACCGCTGGCATCCACAATGACCAAATCGTCGTAGTTATAAATAGCTCGCAGTTCATCGGCACTAATTATGGGAGATAGTTTGCTGTTCATTTTAACTTTAAGGTTCCGGGTAAAGTAATTGGCAAAGGGTGTGAAAGCAATATAAGGAAACTTCCTCCAACTACGTGAGAATCCTCGCCACCAATCGGCTTTTTTAGAGAACTGCTAGTACCGCCTCGACGACTCACGGATAACAAGTCGGCTTTTTATCAGTTCTTTCTGCTGGGTGATTTCCTTAGATGAGATTTGTTTTAGCAAAATCCTTGTCGCTGCTGCTCCCATGTCGAAGGCAGGGTGTTCAATGCTGCTCAGCGTTGGCTCTACAAAATCGCAGATGACTTCGTTGTTGAAGCCCAGCACCGCGACGTCTCTGGGAATCTGCAACCCCTGCATTTTCAAAATATGCATCATTTCAAGAGCAGAGATGTCGTTGATGGCAAAAATGCCATCTGGCTTCTCCTCGGCGTCGAACAGGTACCTGGTGTATTGCTGCACATGTCCGGCCTGGTAGTTGGATTGAACTATAAGCGACTCTACCACGGGCACATTGTTAGCTTTGAGCGCCTCCAGGTAGCCATTAAGTCTGTTGCGACTATTAAAAAGGTGCGATGGTCCAGCTACAAAGGCAATTCTTTTGCAACCCTGTTGGATCAGGTGTTCTGTCCCCTGAAAACTAATATCAAAATTATCGGAGTATACCTGAGACACCGCCAACTCTTCTAATATCCTATCGAAAAAAACCAGCGGTATGTCCTTATTAATCGCATACTGAAAGTGGTCGCTCCGGTCTGTTTGCCTTGACACCGATACAAGCAATCCATCCACCTTGCTCGACATCAGGGTTTGTAAGTTATTCTGTTCAAGCGTCAGCGTTTCGTTCGACTGGCAAATCATCACATTGTATCCGGCACCATTAGCTACCTCCTGAATCCCACCTACAGCCTTAGCAAAAAACCGGTTAATGGTTTCCGGAATAATAACCCCCAGAGTGTTGGTGCGCTGGAGCTTTAACTGCCGTGCCAATATATTAGGTTGGTAGTCCATTTTAAGTGCCAATTCCTTCACCTTCCTGGCTGTCTCCTGGCTTACATCATAGTGGTTGTTCAACGCCCGGGACACGGTGGATTTTGACACCCCCAACATGCGTGCAATGTCTCGGATGGTAGAGTCAGATTTGCTCATTATTAGAATTTGATAGCTCAATGTAAAGCTAAAAAAAATTTCGGTACCGTTCCCGGGACAGATACCGTTAAAAAAAATTTCTCAAATCTGTTTTGTTCAGATTTTGAGAGTAAATTTATTTCAATCGATTGAAATCGACGACTTACTTAAACAATGCTTATAACCAAAAGAGCTTCTATTACCGGGACAAGACTGGCTCCGTCAAAATCTGTTGACAGCATAGACTATTTGCTGTGGAGAGTACTTCGTGATGACGACTCTCAGGCGTTTGAAAAATTATTCGTTGTTGGCTATCATCCGCTTCGCAGCTTCTGCGAGAAATTGGTTGAGAATAATGAAGTCGCTGAAGAATTAGTAAGCGAAGTCTTCCTTAAAATCTGGATCAATCGAAATGTGATTGTCATTTCCAGCTCCCCCAAGTCATACCTTTACACAGCGGTCAGAAATATCTCTTTCGATTATCTTAGAAAGGAGAAGAAATACAGCTTCACAAATATTGAGAACGAATTGGCTATTCCCTGCGATCACTTCGACCCGCAGAAGCGGTCGGAGTATGCAGAATTGCAGGAAAGTATAGATAACGCTGTAGCCAGGTTGCCTAAACAGTGTCGCCTGGTGTTTCAGCTAAGTCGTGACCAGGGCCTGCGCTACGTTGAGATTGCCGATCGGCTTCATCTCAGCGTTAAAACCATTGAAACACAAATGAGTCGTGCTTTAAAGTCTTTAAGGAAATCAATAGTCTAATTTTTTTTTCACCATTAAACTGTCTTCCAGGATAAAGAAGAGTATTTATATGTCGCCAAAACAAAAGAAAGGTAGCTCGATTTTATTAACTTACTAAATGCCTCAAAGCCAAGCTGGTGATAAGGCATTGGGTCTAAACAAATTTAATTCATTACATTATATATAAACCCTACTTACTATGAATGAAATTTTATCAAAATGTAAGCGAATCCTGTGGTGCTTTCCGATAGGATTGGCACTCGTTGTGATTTGCTCCGGCCAGGTGATTGCCAGGCAGGATTCGACGGTATCAGGTACGATCACATCTGTGGAAGATGGCTCGGCCCTACCTGGTGTCAACGTGATTGTTAAAGGAACAACCACGGGAACAGTAACAGATATTGACGGGAAATACTCTTTAAGAGTTCCTTCAAGAGACGCCGTTTTGGTGTTTAGCGCCATCGGCTTTTCTACCACAGAAGTGACCGTCGGCTCGCAGTCTCAAATAAGTGTTGGGATGGAAGTAGATGTCAGGTCGCTCAGCGAAGTTGTAGTAGTTGGTTACGGAACCCAGGACAAGCGGGACGTAACTGCTTCAATCGCATCTATCGATGGCGAATCGCTTACCAGAATACCAACTGGCAATGCCATGGAGGCCATGAAGGGGCAGGTAGCTGGTGTTGACGTACTGCAAAGTGGTGGGCGTCCCGGACAGAGCTCCAATATCACTATCCGTGGTAGACGATCCCTAACTGCCTCAAATGATCCACTTTTCGTGGTAGATGGAATTCCAATGACTGCTGGAACAAATTCAATTCAGGACTTTAACCCCTCGGACATCGAGTCCATGGAAGTGTTGAAAGATGCCGCTGCAACTGCTATTTACGGATCAAGAGGCTCCAACGGAGTAATTCTTATTACAACCAAAAGAGGTCGCCCCGGAAAAACACAAGTGACTTACACCAGCACTTATGCCGCAACTGCTCCGTTTAAGACTATCCCAATGATGAATGGGCAAGAGTTTGCTGACCTAAAACGTGAAGCTAACAGAGTAGATGCCAACGGCGCATCCGGCAGAAGTGCGTGGGGAGACGCTGGATCTTCTATTCCAGCAGATGACGCTGTATTTGTTGATCCAGTTGAGTTGCTTTCAGCCCAGCAAGGCCGATCTACCGATTGGCAAGACCTGATCTACCAAAACGGTTCTCAAATGAACCAACAAATCAGTGTGAACGGTGGTACAGAAAAAACACAAGTGAGTTTGTCTCTTAGCTACTTCAAAGAAAATGGACTGGTTGAAGGAACTGACTACGGAAGATATACTGCACGAGTAAATGTAGACCATCAGATAAACAAAATCTTCAAGGTGGGCATGTCTTCACTTTATTCGCATTCAGTTCAAAACTGGGGCTCCGGGTCAACCATTTCCGAAGCGGTTAACCAAACTCCACTTGGTATGCCTTACGATGACAATGGAGATCTTATCTTCCTTCCTATTTCGGACGGTATCCGTACCAATCCTTTGAATGAATTGGTGCCGGGTAAATACATAGACCAAAGAACAGTAAACAGACTATTCTCATCTGTGTATGCTGAAGTTCAAATTTTAGAAGGTTTGAAATACAAGTTCCTAATTGGTCAGGACTTCCAGGCTTGGGAAAGAGGCCGCTTCGAAGGTCAATTCACTCAGGCTCGTAAAAATGGTACCCCCTCTGCCGGGCTCTTCAACCAACAGAGCTTTGGTTATACCCAGGAAAATCTGCTGACCTACAACAAATCATTCGGAGATCATAGCCTTGGCCTGACAGGCCTGCAAAGCTCTGCACAGCAGGATTCGACCAGAGCAGGTTTGATTGCAATAAACTTGCCCTACGAAACAGCTCAGTGGTACAATCTTGGTCTCGGCACCATTTCCGACTACGGTTCAAGGCTTGAGCGTTACAGACTACTGTCTTACATGGGAAGAGTAAATTACTCGTTCAAAGGAAAGTACCTTTTCCAGGCCAGTATGCGTTGGGATGGTTCCTCTCGGTTGGCTGAAGGCAACAAGTGGAATGCCTTCCCTGGCATCTCAGTGGGCTGGAGAATGAAAGATGAGGCATTCCTTTCAGGAGTCAATCTTATCAGTGATTTGAAGCTAAGGGCTTCTTACGGAAAAGTGGGAAACACTGCGGTATCACCTTACCAGACACAAGGTGCACTTAACCAGTCAGTCTATAGTTGGAATGAAGCCGATGCAAGAGGATTTGCACTTGGTGGCATACCTAACCCGGACCTAAGCTGGGAATATTCAGCAACTACCGACGTAGGTTTTGATTTTGGACTATTCAACAATAGGTTGACTGGTACATTCGATTATTACCATACCTCAACAGGTGTTTCTCTATTGCTGAGAAGAGCTTTGCCTCCAACATCAGGCTATACTTCGATTCTACAGAACATTGGCGGAACGGAAACCAATGGCTTTGAAATCACTTTGGGAGCCACCATCCTTGACATGTCGAATGGATTGAAGTGGAATGCAGACTTCAACATGGGACACTACAAAGAGAAAATTGTTGACCTTGCCCAAAGGGATGCAGATGGTAACAAGATAGATGACGTAGGCAGCGGCTGGTTCATCGGCCAACCAATTCGCTCGTTCTACGACTACGAGAAAATAGGCATCTGGCAGGTTTCTGAAAAAGATGAGGCTGCGGCGTTTATGGGCGCTGTACCTGGCGAGATTAAGGTGAAAGATCAGGATGGCGATGGCAAGTTCACTCCAGCTGATCGAAAAATTCTGGGCAACGACGTACCTGCGGCCTACGGTGGATTAACCAACACTGTAAGTTTCAAAGGTTTTGACCTGTCATTCTTTTTCTACTATCGCCTTGGCTTTATGATCGACTGTCAGTTTTGTCAGGGTCAGGCAAGTATGCAGGCACGCTATAATAACCTGAAAGTTGATTATTGGACAATTGACAACCCTACTAATGACTACCCCAGGCCCAACAAAAATCAAGAAGGTATTACAAATGGTAGTACGCTTAGGTACAGAGAAGGCGGCTATGTGAAGCTTAGAAACATCACATTAGGTTACAGACTGCCTTCTAGTGTGCTCGAAAAGTTGAGGTTTACGAATGTGAGAATTTATGCGACGGCTCAGAACCCGCTTGTTTGGTCGAAATTCAAACTATTTGATCCTGAGAGAGGTGGTAATCTTGGTTCAGGAGAGATGCCTTCTAACCAACTAATTCTGGGTGGACTAAGTGTAACATTTTAAGGGGAATCAAAACCGAGAAAATAATGAAGAATAATAAAAATATAAAATCGATAATACTGGCCCTGGCGCTTGTGGCGTTCACGGCCCAGTCGTGCTCCGACTTCCTGGATGAAAAGCTGGTTTCAGACGTTTCGGCTGGAAGTTACTACACCACAGCTGCCGGTTTGGAAGACGCAGTGGATGCCACTTACTCTTTCTTGCGTGAAATTCACAGTAATGAGCGTGCCTACATGCTAACCATTTTTGGTACGGATACACATACAAACGGTGCTGATGGGGGTTACAAATCCTTTAACTTCTACGATAACGGTTTGAACCCTACCGTTAACATCCTTGATCAGCAATGGACTTTCCTTTATCAGGGAATCAATCAGGCCAATGCCGTATTGAACCGTTCGAAAGATGTGAAAGACATGAGTGATGCATTAAAAACGCAGCGCCAGGCTGAGGCCCGTTTTCTAAGGGCGTACTACTATTTCTACCTGGTGCAAACCTGGGGTGATGTTTACCTTACCCTTGAGGAAACCATAGGTGCAGAAGTAGAAGCGGATCCTTCACCTCAGTCGGCCGTATACGCAGATGGTATCATCCCTGATCTTGAGTTTGCTATTGCCAATTTGCCAGATGCGCAAAGCGATTATGGCCGTGCCACAAAAGGCGCTGCTCAGTTTTTGCTTGCTAAGGCATACCTCACACGAGGACAGCAGTCTTTTGGCTCACCAGCGGATTTTGCAAGTGCCAATACTTTGTTTTCTAATGTGATCAATGACCACGGTTATGCGCTGGTTGAGTCTCATGATGCCCTTTGGGATCAGGACAATCAGATCAATTCAGAAATTATTTGGGCGGTGCAGTATGCTACTGACCTTATCCTGAACGGCGGTAATGGTGGCGTAGGTAACAGAGGCCATCTTTATTTCTTGATGGAGTATGACATCCGTGCAGGGATGATTCGTGATATAGAAGGTGGGCGTCCATTTAAGAGATTCAGACCTACTGACTATATGGGTACCGTTTGGGCAGAAACCCGTGATATAGATGCAAGGTATGATCAAACATACAAGCATGCTTATATCAGCAACAACCCGAAAAGCATTCCTAAGTGGGAACAGGTGCATGTAACCAACGGAGCTAAGAAGGCCGACGGATCAACGGTTACCGCCAGTGACATTGGAACGGACAGATTCACAGTAGGAGACACTGCGATGTATGTACCAGGGCCAGGTAAAGACGCTGAATGGATGACTGGAAAGAAGTTTCAGGTTCGCTACAACGTTATCACTCAGAATCCGGCTTTTGATGGCGACCAGTATTTTTATACAGAAAGACTGTTCCCTACTTTGAAAAAGTTCATTGATCCCCGCAGACCGACTATCCAGTGGGAACGTGGCTCAAGAGACTGGTTCGTAATGAGACTGGCTGATGCCTACCTGCTTCGTGCCGAAGCTCGCTTCCTTGCTGGAAATAGCGCCGGAGCTGCTGATGACATCAACGTGGTAAGAACAAGGGCCGCCAAAGAAGGTATGGAGGCAGCGATGCAAATCACTGCAGCTGATGTCGATATCGACTTTATCCTTAAAGAGCGTGCTCTCGAAATGGATGGCGAGCAGTGTCGCTGGTTCGACCTTGCGAGAACAGGAAAACTGGTGGAGTATGTTCGGGCCTACAATCCGCTTGGGGCAGGCAATATTCAGGACTACCATACCAAACGTCCAATACCGCAGACACAGATCGACAGAACTGTGGGTGGATACCCTCAGAACTGTGGCTATCCGGGATCAGATTGCAATTAAACTTCAGTAATAATTAAATAGCAGTTTTTTGATGGGCCGGGCATATTGCCTGGCCCTTCTTATTTTATTGAGGGCGATGTCGAAAAATCAATGCGATTAATTGGCCTCACCAGTTTTACAAATGTTTTGGCTCCGGTGAGAAAAGAGAAAGACTGGTGAACATCCTTTAGTCTTGCAAAGCCTTTAACTTTGACCTAATTTTAAAAGAGCAGGTAATTCAGCCAATAACTATTGAATTTCAACTGATTGCCTGCCCAAATCATATTGCCGTTATGCTGTTTAAACTACAAATACATCTAAAATCCATTTTCGGAGCACTTCTGCTTTTATCGATACTTACTGCCTGCGAAACCAAGCCGGATGCCATCTCGACGCCTGAACAGAAGAAGGAAGAACCTGTTTTTAAAAGGCTCCCCGGGGCCAGCAGCGGAGTGACTTTCCGCAACGACGTGGATGAGAACTACAACAACTACTTCGATAATTTCGCTTACGTGTACAATGGCGGCGGCGTTGGTATTGGAGACATCAACAATGATGGACTCGCTGACATATATTTTACAGGTAATGAAGTTCCTAACAAACTTTACCTCAATGAGGGAAACCTGAAATTCAAAGACATTTCTCAATCAGCAGGTGTAGAAGGCAATGGCCGGTGGAACAACGGCGTGACCATGGTAGACATCAATGGCGACGGCTTGCTTGACATATACGTCTGCAAGGGCGGCTATCACGATAGTGAAGAAGAAAGAACCAATTTGCTATATATCAATCAGGGAGACCTGACCTTCAAAGAACAGGCAAAAGACTTCGGGCTTGACGAGTCTGGCTACTCCATACATGCCTCATTTTTTGATATGGACAATGACAACGACCTGGATGTTTACCTGACTAACAGACCGGATTCGTTCGACCTTCCACTCACCGAAATGATCCGACAAAAGAAGCTGTCTCCCTCCTTCAGTAGAGATAAACTTTACAAGAATGAAAATGGCAAGTTTCATGAAGTTGGTGCGCAGTCCGGCATCAAAAACAATTTTGGTTATGCGCTCAGCGTAGTTACCGCTGACTTTAACGGTGATGGCTATACCGACATTTTTGTCGCCAATGATTTTGCCGAAGGTGACTATATGTACATCAACCAGAAGAACGGCACTTTCAAAGAACAAATCAAAGAAATCACCAACCACATCTCGATGTACTCGATGGGAACAGATGTGGCAGACATCAACAATGATGGGCTGGAAGACATTATGGTTACCGAAATGCTTCCCGAAGATTACAAGCGGTCAAAGGTATCCATGCCTTCAATGGACGTCGAAGGCTTCTACAACATCGTGAACGGAGGCATGCACAAGCAATACATGCACAATGCGCTCCACCTAAATCAGGGGAATTCATTCTTCGGCGACATTTCGCAAATGGCCGGAGTGTCCAAAACTGAATGGAGCTGGTCGGTACTGATGTCTGATTTTGATAACGACGGCTACAGGGATGTTTTTGTGGCCAATGGTTATCGCCGTGATGTGTTTGATGGAGATCTTGATAAGAAACTGCGGGATTTTGTCCTAAAAAACAAAAGCAAATACACGTCGATGAACGACATGCTTAAAAATGGTTACAAGGATTTCATTGATGTGTATGATCCCATTAAGGTGAAAAACTACCTTTTCAGAAACACCGGCAACCTGCACTTCGAAAATGCCATAGACGCATGGGGCTTTGATGAAACCAGCTTCTCCAATGGGGCTGCAGTGGGTGACCTGGATAACGATGGAGACCTGGAGCTCGTTGTCAACAACCTGGATGACGAAGCGTTCATTTACGAAAACACCTCTTCTGACCGAAACAACTACCTGAAAGTAAAACTCCAGGGACCCTCTACCAATGCACATGGCATCGGAGCTAAAGTTACCATATACTACGACGGCAAAATTCAGTTTTTTGAGAACAAAACTGTAAGGGGCTATCTTTCGTCAAACGACCCAATAGTTCATTTTGGTCTGGGTCAAATTGCTGGCATCGACAGCCTTAAAGTCTCATGGCCCGATGGCATGCAAAATACTATGTCTATTGCTGGTGTCAATCAAACAGTAGTTGTCGCCCACGAGAAAGCAGTGAAACCAAAGAAACTATTCACTTCAAAGGAGTTACTGTTTCAGGCCTCGCCCGGAATATTAGCGGAAGCTTTTGTGCACAGGGAAAACGAAGTGAATGAATACAAGGACCAGACGCTGCTGCCACACAATTTTTCAAAGAGCGGGCCTTTCATGTCAACTGGAGATGTTAACGGAGATGGAGAAGACGATCTATTCATTGGTGGTGCTTCTGGCCAGGCAGGGCAGCTTTACATACAGTCAAAAGGCAAGCTGATCAAAAAATCTACAGCCGCCTTTGCAGCAGATAAAAGCTATGAGGACATGGGCTCGACGCTGTTTGACGCTGATGGCGATGGAGACCTTGATCTTTATGTTGTGAGCGGAGGAAGCGAGTTCCCTGACAAAGCCGAGCAATACAAGGACAGACTCTATTTGAATGATGGGAAAGGGAACTTTGCCAAATCAGCAACCATCAACACGCAAAGCAGCGGGTCGTGCGTGGTGCCTTATGACATTGACGGCGATGGCGACTTCGACCTTTTCCGTGGTGGACACGTTATCACCGGTGCCTACCCCTACTCTCCAAGAAGCTATGTGCTGATCAATGAGTCTGGGCGATTTATCGATCAAACCAAGGCACTCGCACCAGACCTTACCGATGTGGGCATGGTAACCTCCGCCATCTGGGCTGATTTGAATGGAGACAAAACAGCTGAACTGGTGGTTGTTGGCGAATGGATGCCTGTGATGGTATTTGCCAACGTTAATGGGAAGCTAAAAAACGCCACCGTGATCTACGGACTGGACAAAACAGAAGGTTGGTGGAACAAAGTGGTGGCCAACGATATTGACGGTGATGGAGATCAGGATTTGATTGTGGGAAACCTGGGTGAGAACTACAAGTTCAAAACCAACTTAGAAAAGCCATTTCAGGTGTTTGCCAAAGATTTCGACAACAATGGGACTAATGATATTTTCCTGGCCCGTTACTACAACGACTCTGTTTTGGTGCCCGTTCGTGGTATCGAATGCAGCTCCGGCCAGGTGCCATCCATTCGACAAAAATTCCCCAGCTACCTCTCCTTCGCAAGCTCCGATCTTCAATCGATTTTAGGGCCGGGAATGAACTCAGCGCTGAATAAAAAAGTCTATACTTTTTCAAACGCCATTCTGGTGAACAATGACGCAAAGTTTGAAAGTAAAAAACTGCCTATCGAAGCGCAGCTTTCAGCGGTCAACGGCATACTCGTAGAGGATTTTGATGGCGATGGCATCAAAGACCTTCTCGTGGCAGGCAACAAGTTCGACACAGAAGTAGAAACCACTCCCAATGATGCCTCGCCCGGTGCGTTTTTGAAAGGGCTTGGCAACTTCGAATTCAAGGCAGCGGGAAGCCTTCAGAGTGGCTTCTTTGTACCGTATAATGTCAAAGATGTGCAAATGATCAAGTCTGGGAAGAACTGGCTGGTGCTGGTTTCATCCAATAATGACATGCTAAGGGTTTTTTCGACCTCCCTGGCCACGGCTGATGACAAAGTAGCGCTCAATAAATAGTTGAATATGCGTGTAGAGAGAAAAGGATGGGCCTGGGTAGTGCTCACAGCCCTGGTTTGTGCAGGATGTAGTTCGCCGGCGACAGAAAACACCGAATCACTCAATCGCCTGGCCAAAGCGAGCAGCCCCTACCTGCGTGAACACGCCGACAACCCCGTGGACTGGTACGAATGGGGAGACGAGGCACTTACAAAAGCGACTAGCGAAGGAAAGCCGCTGATCATAAGCATTGGCTATGCTTCGTGCCACTGGTGCCATGTGATGGAGGAAGAGTCATTTATGGACACCACGGTGGCCCGCATCATGAATGAGAATTTTGTGGCGATCAAAATCGACAGAGAAGAGCGGCCCGACGTCGATCAGGTGTACATCGACGCCGCCCAACTTATCTCAGGCCGTGCTGGTTGGCCGCTGAATGCATTTGCGCTACCAAACGGCAAGCCATTCTACGCAGGCACCTATTTTCCGAAAGACCAATGGATCAACTTGCTGAATCAAATCACCGAGGCATACAAGTCTGATCGATTGAATGTAGACAAACAGGCAGCAGCCGTCACTGAAGGCATTCTTGAAAACAACATGATTGCTTCGACTGAATCAGAAGCAAATACCGAGCTACTTCAAACCTATCAGGGCATCTTCCCGGGCTGGGAACCAGACCTTGATTATTCATTTGGCGGCCTGGCAGGGGCACCCAAGTTTCCAATGCCGGTGGTTTGGGAATTCCTGCTTCAGGAGCACCGCCAAAACAACAATGAACGTGCCCTGAAAGTGGTCAGCACTACCCTTGATGCCATGGCTGCCGGTGGAATTTACGATCACCTTGCGGGAGGGTTTGCCAGGTACTCGACAGATGCAGAGTGGAGAGTACCTCACTTTGAAAAAATGCTGTACGACAATGGCCAACTGGTTAGCCTGTACGCCCATGCGTATCAGTTAACGAAAAATGAGGCTTATGCTCGTGTGGTGGAAGAAACACTTTCGTTCGTAAGCGACGAACTAACCTCCCCACAGTCTGGCTTTTACTCCTCACTGAATGCCGATAGCGAAGGTGAAGAAGGCACATTTTACGTGTGGACAAAAGCTGAAATAGAAGCGCTTCTTGACGCAAAGTCGGCGGAGCTCTTCTGCGACTATTACGGTATCAGTGCAGAAGGCAATTGGGAGCATGGGAAGAACGTCTTGTACAGACAAACCGGTCTGTCAGAGCTGGCCACGGAGTATGCACTGACCGAAGATGCAGCAACAACTTCAATTGAAAAGTCGAGAAAACGGCTTTTGGCGACCAGAAATAAGCGAATCCGTCCGTCGCTGGACGACAAGATACTCACCTCCTGGAACGCCCTGATGCTGTCGGGTTACATAGATGCCTACTGGGCATTCGGCAAACCGGAGTACCTCGATATTGCCCTTAGAAATGCTGATTTTCTGAAGAAAAACATGATAAGAAGCGACGGCGGGCTGTGGCGAAGCTACACAAATGGCGGGCCGTCAATCGAGGCCTTCCTTGACGACTACGCTTTCCTCTCGCTGGCATTCATCCAACTTTATCAGGCTACATTTGATATTCGCTGGCTTGAGCAGGCCCGCAGCCTTGCTGACTATGCCGTGGCACACTTTCACGATACATCAACGGGCTTTTTTTATTACACCTCCAACACGTCGGAGCAGTTGGTGGCAAGGAAATTCGAAATCGCCGATCAGGTAATCCCCTCCTCCAACGCAGCCATGGCCGAAGCGCTTTTCAAACTTGGGCATTACTATGAGTCTGCCACCAATCTGGACATGAGCAAAAAAATGGTAGGCTCGCTATCAAAAGACTTCACCCAAAGTGGCCCCTACTTTGCCAAATGGGCGAGCTCGATGGGCTTGCTGGTGAACGAACCGTTTGAAGTTGCAGTAATGGGACCAGATGCACTGGAAAAAAGCCAGCTTTTGATGAGAGAGTATCACCCAGGAATGATGCTTATGGGAGGGGACAGTGAAAACCTTCCGCTTCTTGAAAACAAACTTGTAGAGGGCGAAACCATCATTTATGTATGCCAAAACAAAGTTTGCAAGCTTCCGGTAAAAAGTGTGGAACAGGCGTTGAAGCAACTAAGCGACAATTAAACTTATCACTATTGAACTCATGAAGCCAGTGCTTCATTGCCTCTTCTTGGAATTGACAGGTAATTTTTGCGCCTTCCTGCCGCAAATAGCCTATTAAAAGATTCATTTCTTATAACTTTGAGCCTACAAAATCACCGTTGCCTTTAAACCATTTGAGGCTGTGTGGGTCTTATCAGCTACTAGTGTTAGCCAACTTTAAACAGAAACTTAACTAATGAGGATTGTACAAAACAGAACCTTTGCCTTGAGAGTAAATATTCTACTGGCAGCATTCATTTTTCTCTTTTCAGGCTGCAACAAAGAAGAGCCTGAAACACTGACAGCACAAGACCTTTTGGATGACGCACTTAAGAATGTAGACCAAACTCAGCTACAGGCAGACATGAAGGTTATAGATGATTCGCTGGCCATGTGGGGCCTGACAGACGTAATTTTAACTGAGCCTCAGGGCGTTCGTTATAAAATCGATGCCCTGGGCAATGGTGAAAAGCCAATATTGGAAAACGTCGTTTGGATTAAATACTCAGGCAAACTGCTCAGTACTGGCGAAGAATTCGACGCTGGCGATAAACTGGAAACCTACCTTTACAGATTGATAGCGGGCTTTCAAACAACGCTACCTCTCATCCCTAATGGATCTACAATTACATTGTACATCCCGTCGGGACTTGGGTACGGGCCAAACGATGTCCGTGACAATTCCGGCAAGGTGGCCATCCCTAAGAACTCCAATCTCATTTTTGACATTGAGCTGTTTGGGGTTTTTTAAGGACAGCCTTTCCAACTGAAAATACACCGGGTCTCCTATGCCTAGATCTTTTTTGGAATAGCGTAAGGCGCCCGGTACTCTCTTTTCGTCATAGCATTGGCCTCATCGTCACCCGGGAATGTTTCCGTTTTTGGGTCGAAGGTCAAAACACGGCCAGTGTGATAGGCAATATTCCCCAGGTGAGCCAGGCCTGACGACAAATGGGCCGTCTCAACAGGTGCATTACACATAGCTGGATTTTTGGCCAACACTGCATCTACAAAATTTTGATAGTGGCTACCGCCTTCTTTTCTTGTTGGCCCAGGTGTCTTGTCCCTGCCCAAAAAGGTTTGGTACTCGTTGTAGCCATTCACCACCATGTACCCCTCGCTTCCGTAAAAGATGTTTCCAATGCCGACCCCATCTTCCTTGTTAGTCATCCATGGGCGAACCTCGAACTGAATCATCTTCTTTTGATCCGGATAGTGGTAGGTAGAAGTCAACACTTCAGGGGTCTCTTTGTAATCATCCCACAGGAACTTCCCTCCCATTGAGGTGATCTTTGTTGGCAGCCCCACATCCAGCCCCCACATGCACAGGTCGGTTTCGTGGATTCCCTGGTTTCCTACGTCGCCATTGCCGTAGTTCCAGCTCCAGTGCCAGTTGTAGTGCACATAGTTTCTGGAGAAGTCCCGCATCTCAGCAGGGCCTGTCCAAAGATCGTAATCTAGTCCTGCGGGCACGGCCTCCGTTCCTTTGTCGCCAATGTCCGGCCTCCACTTGAACACAAGCCCTCTGGCCATATAAACATTGCCAATGAGTCCGTTACGAAGGTGCTGAATGGCTTCCTGCATGGCTACTGAGCTCCGTAGCTGCACGCCGTGCTGAACCACACGGTTGTACTTTTTGGCGGCTTCAATCAATTTCATACCCTCGTAAAGGTTATGAGTCCCCGGTTTTTCCACGTAAACATCCTTACCGGCCTGCATGGCCCAAATGGCGGCCAGCGTGTGCCAGTGATTTGGCGTGGCAATGCTCACTGCGTCAATGTTTTTGTCATTAAACACCTTTCTCAGGTCCTGCTCCATTTTCACTTTAGCGCCATACGTCGCCTCAAATTCTCCGGCCCTGGTGGTTAGGATATTTTTATCAGGGTCACATAGTGTCGCCACCTGAGCGTTTTCAAGGCCCTGAAATCCCTTGATGTGGTCTTTCCCTCTACCGTTTACGCCAAGTACAGCCACCTGCACCTTGTCGTTGGCTCCAAAGGCACTTGATGGAATAATGGTGGGGAAGCTCAGCACAATGGCAGCTCCCGTGGTGTTTTTAATAAACTTTCTTCGGGTGAATGGTTCTGGCTTTTTCATAATAGTAAAGTAGGTTTTTATAATATTGTGAACCGCTTTTCATTCGCTAAGTAACAGCAATATGAAAAGCTTAGAATGGTACGAACGAATTGAGAATGCCCGGTAAAAAAGGTGCATTATTACTCTAAGACGGATTTTTCTTTTACCACCCTTAGTTTACTCCTGGGCACCAGAAAAAAGCGGGAGACATGTAAGGATTGACCATGAAAATTTCGTCATAACTATGACAATTTGTAAACTCATCCAAAATCAAAATATAAATTACATCATTAATGGATCTACTAGGTAAAATTGCAAAAACAGGCGCTGCGTTATTCCTGTTTACACTGATCGCCCATGTTGGGTATGCGCAAATGAAGGGTGTGAAGTTTGTAACTGACGAAAAGAACAAAAAGGTAGATGTGATGATAGATGGAAAACTCTTCACATCTTATATCTATCCCGAAGACCTGGACAAACCAGTACTTTACCCGATATATACCGCAAACGGCACAGTGATTACCAGAGGCTTCCCCAGAGATCCAAGAGCAGGAGAGCGGGTTGATCACCCTCACCATGTGGGTTTATGGTTCAATTATGGAGATGTAAACAATCTTGACTTTTGGAACAACTCATATGCCATTCCTGCCGATCAAAAGAAGGATTATGGCAGCATACGCCATCAAAAAGTGATAAAAGCAGAAGGCGGCAAAACCAAAGGCACATTGGTGGTGCAATCGAATTGGGTAGACAGCTCAGGCAAGGTGCTCATGGTGGAAGAAACAACGTTCATATTTTCAGGAACTGATGACCTGCGCACTATCGATCGCACAACAAAACTCACAGCCCAAAAAGACAAGGTGGTTTTTGAGGAATCGAAGGAAGGCATGATGGGCATCAGATTAGATCGTGCATTTGAAGAGCCCAGCAACAAGCCGGAAGTATTTACCGACGCAGCGGGCAACCCAACAACAGTGGCCGCCCTTAACAACGAAGGCGTGAACGGTGTGTACAGAAACAGCGGCGGGCTCGAAAAAGGTGACGTATGGGGCAAGCGTGCCGACTGGGTCAGCCTTTCTGCTACCAAAGGAAGCGAAGATATTACCATTGCCATGGTAGACAACAAGAAAAACATGGGCTATCCGGCACACTGGCATGCTCGTGGCTACGGGTTGTTTGCTGTCAACAATCTCGCATCCAAATCATACGTTCCCACCGACCCGGAGTTTACTACCACACTGAAACCAGGTGAGTCGATCATTTTCAACCACAGGGTGCTGCTCAGCTCCGGTAAGTTTTTGAGTGACGAAGAAATGAACAAACAGTTCAAAGAGTTTAACAAGTAGGCAATTCATGAATCAATCCCCCAACCAACTATTTTCGGTAGAAGGCAAAACAATTGTAATCACCGGTGGCACCGGCATATTGGGCTCGGTGATGGCGAAGAATATGGCCGCTGCTGGTGCTCATGTGGTGGTTCTCGGCAGAAGAGAAGATGCAGGCAAAGGCCTTGTCAATGACATTGAAAAAACTGGTGGTAAAGCCAGCTTTTTCAAGACCGATGTACTGGACAAAGACAACCTGTTAGGTGTAAAAAAAGATATTCTGAAGACGACCGGGCAAATTGACGTTTTGGTCAATGCAGCTGGCGGCAATATGCCGGGCGCTACCATCTCTCCCGACAAAACATTCTTCGACCTTGATACAAAGGCATTTCAGCAGGTAGTTGATTTGAACCTGCTGGGCACAGTGCTACCTTCCCAAATATTTGGCGAGGTAATGGCCGCCAACAAAAAAGGCATTATCATCAACATTTCATCTATGTCGGCCTTCAGGCCTATCACCAGGGTGGTGGGTTATTCAGCTGCCAAAGCTGCCATTGACAATTTCACGCAGTGGCTTGCTGTAGAAATGGCTAAAAAAGTGGGTGAAGGCATACGTGTAAATGCCATTGCGCCAGGATTTTTCCTCACCGAGCAAAACAGAGCCTTGTTAACTAACCCTGATGGCACGCTAACAGCCAGAGGAAATGCTGTGATCAACCAAACGCCATTTGGACGATTTGGCGACGCCGAAGAGCTCATCGGAACCTTACTTTGGTTGTGTTCCGACGCTTCTAAGTTTGTTACCGGCGTGGTGGTGCCTGTTGACGGCGGATTCAATGCCTATTGTGGAGTTTAGTCAGTGATAACTTAAATATTTTGAACGCATGTCAATGGAAAGCGTGCAACCAACAGGACTTCTTACGATTAACACCTAAACATGAACCCAACCTTTTTAACCGAGGACTTCCTTTTACAATCGGAAGAAGCAAAACAACTATATAACAAGCATGCTAAAAATGCTTCCATCGTAGACTACCATAATCACCTTTCTCCAAAAGATATTGCTGAGAACCGTCAGTTTTCAGATCTTACTGAAATCTGGCTGGAAGGTGATCACTATAAGTGGAGAGCAATGCGAATCAACGGCATTGATGAGCGCTACTGCACCGGCAACGCCACACCTGAAGAGAAGTTTGTGAAGTGGGCAGAGACAGTGCCAAAAACCATGCGCAATCCGCTTTACCACTGGACCCATCTGGAGCTTCAAAGGTATTTCGGTGTGACAGAGCTTCTCAATGGTAAAAGTGCTCGGAAGATCTATGAGGATTGCTCCAACATGCTGCAGAGAGAAGACTTCAGGGTGCAGGGCTTGCTGGCAAAAATGAAAGCAGAGGTAGTTTGCACAACGGACGATCCCTGCGACGACCTGCATTACCACGAGGAGATGCAGTCGTCAAAAACGCTCAAAATGCTACCAACCTTCAGGCCTGACAAAGCATATACATTTGCTGGTTCCGCATCGTATGCTGTCTATGTGCAAAAATTGGCAGAAGCCTCTTCCGTCAACATCAGCTCTCTTCAGGGCTTATTCACAGCCCTTGAAAACAGAGTAAATTTCTTTCATGACCACGGCTGCCGTGCAGCGGATCACGGGCTGGAGACTCTCCCTTTTAGCAACATTACTGAAAAAGAAGCCGAGAAGCTTTTTGTTCTGGCCTTAGAAGGGCACCCACTGACCACCGGTGAGGCAGTTGGTCTCCGTTTTATTATCCTAAGCCACCTCAGCACACTTTACCACAGCAAAGGCTGGGTGCAGCAATTTCACCTGGGTGCCCTAAGAAACAACAACGACAGGATGCTGCGGGAGCTTGGCCCCGACACTGGCTTTGATTCTATTGGCGATTTTCCACAGGCCCAAACCATGGCCAGGTATTTCAACCACCTCGACAGCAGCAATCAGCTGGCAAAAACCATCCTTTACAACCTCAACCCGGCCGATAACGAGCTATTCGCTACCATGACCGGCAATTTCAACGACGGAACAACTGCCGGGAAAATGCAATGGGGGAGCGGCTGGTGGTACCTCGACCAGAAAGATGGCATGGAGAAGCAAATGAACACACTGTCTAACATGGGCCTTCTCTCTGTTTTTGTGGGGATGGTCACCGATTCGAGAAGCTTTCTGTCCTTCCCCAGGCACGAATACTTCAGAAGAATACTTTGTAACCTTATCGGAGAAGATGTGAAAAACGGTGAACTTCCAAATGACATGGCGCTGCTGGGTCAAATGGTAGAGGATGTTTGCTACAACAATGCCAAAACCTATTTTGGTTTTTGATTCGTAGCTACATTGTGGCGGATCCAATGCACCTTCGAAACTAGTCAACGCACATGCCAGCCGACTCTTCTCATTCGCTCAAATCAAGCGTAATAAAGAACTATCGCTGGTACGTTTGTGCCTTATTGTTCTACGCCACCACCCTCCGGTATGTGGACAGGCAGGTGATAGGCATACTTAAGCCTACGCTGGAGCAGTACTTTGGCTGGAGTGAAATCGACTACAGCCATGTGGTGATGGCTTTCACAGCCTCTTATGCTTTGGGATTACTCAGCTTTGGCGGGCTCATCGACAGAATCGGCACCAAATTGGGTTACTCCCTTTCGTTGATCATTTGGAGCCTGGCCTCCATGGCACACGCAATAACAACGAGAACTATTGGCTTTGCATCAGTAAGAGCCGTTCTGGGGCTCAGCGAGGCCATGAATTTACCCACAGCCATCAAAACAGTGGCGGAATGGTTCCCCAAGAAAGAACGAGCGCTGGCCACTGGCATTTTCATTAGCGGCACCAACGTTGGGGCGATTGTGGCGCCAATCCTGGTGCCCATTATTGTCTCCCTGTGGGGCTGGGAAGAAGCCTTTATCCTTACAGGAGCCATGGGGTTTGTATGGCTCGCCTTGTGGTGGAGATTCTACGACATCCCAGTATCGCAAAAAAGGCTAAGCAAGGAGGAATACGACTACATCCACAGCGATGATGAAGAAAAAGATCAAAGTACCATAAGGGTTTCGTGGCTCAAACTGCTTTCCTTCCGTCAAACCTGGGCATTTATTGTTGGCAAATTCCTTTCAGATCCCATCTGGTGGTTCTTCTTGTTTTGGCTTCCCTCCTACTTTGTCAATGCCTTTCAGGTCGACTTCACCAAGCCTAGCCTGCTGCTGGCGATTATTTACACCGCCACCACCCTGGGTAGCATCGGGGGTGGCTACCTGTCGAGCTGGCTGATCAAAAAGGGTTGGTCTATCTTCAAAGCCAGAAGAGTGTCGATGCTGGTTTTTGCCCTTTGCGTAGTGCCGATTATGCTGGCGCAGTTCTTAAGTAATTTGTGGATCGCCGTCGCATTAGTCAGCCTGGCGGCGGCATCGCATCAGGGTTGGAGTGCCAATATTCTCACGACCATAGGAGATGAATTTCCCAAAAAGGTTATCAGCAGCTTGATTGGTATTGGCACATTAGCGGGCGCCCTTGGCGGTGTGCTGTTTCCAATTGTCGTGGGGCAGTTGCTAGACTACTACAAGGCACTTGGAGACATTAATGCCGGCTACAGCGTGCTTTTCATCATTTGTGGGTGCGCTTATGTGGTAGCACTCATGCTGATGCACCTCATTTCCCCCAAGCCTGCTACCATAAAGCTCTAGCGGCTACTCCTGAATCAAAGGTTTTATTCTCTTACCAATCAGCTCATAAGCCTGCATGGTTTTTTCATGAGGAAGGTTGGCATTATCCATTTGGAAAGTCACCCGATCTATGCCTCCTAATGCCTCGCTGTGCCGTAAAATTTTCTCTGCCACCTCCTCGGGGCTTCCCAAAAGCAACGAACCCAGGGGTGCCCTTGCCATTTCAAATCGCTCTCTGGTCATTGGCGGCCACCCACGCTCTTTGCCTAGTCTCGTCATATTGGCAGAAAAGCCCGGGAAGTAGTCAGCAATGGCTTCTTCTGTCGTGTTTGCCACATAGCCCAGGGAGTGCAGCCCTACTTTCATTTTGTCTTCTGGATGGCCGGCTTCCAGCCAGGCCTTTCTGTACAAATCAACAAGGGGGCGAAACCGATGCGTATCGCCGCCGATGATGGCCACCATAAGTGGCAACCCAAGCATGCCAGCCCTGGCAAACGACTGTGGCGTGCCTCCCACTCCCAGCCAAACCGGCAGTGGGTTTTGCACCGGCCTTGGATAAATCGGCTGATCAACAAGCCTCGGACGGAATTTCCCTGACCAGTTAGCAATTTCATTGTCACGGATATGCAGCAAAAGCCCCAGTTTCTCAACAAAAAGCTGGTCGTAGTCCTTCAGGTCAAACCCAAAAAGTGGAAAGGCTTCTATGGAAGAGCCTCTGCCTACCACCATTTCGGCTCTTCCGCCGGAAATGAGGTCGAGCGTGGCATGGCTTTGAAACACCCTCACCGGGTCAGCTGCACTGAGCACTGCCACGGCACTTGTTAGCCTTATGGTTTTAGTACGAGCGGCCGCCGCCGCCAGAATGGTGACGGTAGAGGAATCGAGGAACTCCCTGCGATGATGTTCACCAATGCCAAACACATCCAGCCCCGATCTGTCGGCATGTTCAATTCTTTCCAGCAGATTGGCCATCGCCTGCATGCTGTCTGCCCCCACACCGGATTCACTATCCGACACAATCGAAGCAAAGCTGTCTATTCCTATTTCCATATGACAATTACTGTTTTTGACACAAAAACACTTCGGATGAACACAGACTCGTTAAAGTAAATTCCCGTCATTTAGAAGCGGGTCTCTAAAATGCAAAAAGCCGCTCTAGGGCGGCTTTATCTTGTCAGCATTTTGAGATACTTTTTATTCTACATAAGCCTTCACTGTAAGTGTCTGCGCTGAGGCTGTTGGATCATTGGAGAAAATGGTAATGGTCTTTTGTTGTGTTCCCTTTCTTCCTTTGGGGTCGAAGGTAACTGACAGTTTACCGGTTTCGCCCGGCTTTAAGTCCTCCTTGCTTACAGTAGATACAGTGCAACCACAGTTGGTTCGGGTGTCTCTGATATTCAGCGGAGCCTTGCCTGTATTAGTATAAACGAAGTCGAACGAAACGCTGGCACTTTGCTGAATTCTTCCAAAATCATGAGTCACTTCCTGAAACGACAACCTCGCTGCTTTGGCTTTTTCGGCATCTGTCATCGGCGGGAAATACTCTTCTATCGTAGCCAGCACGTAAAGAAGCTTCTCTCCATTCTCTGATTCATCGGTAAAAAGCTTCACATTGTCGGAATTGTAGCCAAACCTGGCCTTTTGCTTTGCATCATAAGTAACCACCACCTTGCCTACCTTCTTAGGCTCCAAAATCAATGGATCATACGACACCTTAATGTGAGACGGCGCTTCTGTGTTCTCTTTGAATGTGATGGCTGCTTCGCTGTCGTTATATACCTCGAATTCCTTCGTTATGGGCTTTTCAGTTGTAATCACACCAAAGTTCATCGACCGGTACTTGAACCGGGTGTTTCCCAATTTGCTCGGATAGTCATCGGCAGGTGTTCGTGGCTTGGGCGTCACATTGCCCTTTATGTACAAATAGCTGGTAGCCCCAGCGGATGAATTGCTGGTAACTGTTAGCGACTTTCGAAACGAGCCAGGGCGGTTGGCCGGATTGTACTGCGCCTTCACAAAACCTTTTTCTCCCGGTAACACAGGCTCCTGGCTCCAGCCTGGGGTAGTACATCCACACGAGGCTTTCACACTGGATATAACCAGCGGTGCATTGCCTTTGTTAACAAACTCAAAAGTGTGAGTAATGGGGCCTTCCTCTTCTCTTACATCTCCAAAATCGTGTTCTGTTTCGATGAACTCAGCAACAGCGCCACTTTGTGCTATAGCATTACTTGCAGCAAAAAACAGCACACTGCCCACCAAAAATGTAAATACCAGCCTTTTCATTGTCTCCATATTTTTCATCCTAAACTTGTTACGAAATAACGCAGTCGGTAGTTAACGATCAACACTTATCACTATTACTGAAGTATCAACGTAAGATTTTTATTTACTTTGCCCAAAATTTGATCAATGGCAAGGATACTTACAGGCATACAGAGTTCAGGGAAACCACATTTAGGTAATTTGATGGGAGCCATCATTCCGGCCATTGAACTTTCAAGGCAGGAAAAGAACGATTCCCTCTTCTTTATCGCCGACCTGCATTCGCTCACCACCATCAAAGACGCTGAGTTAAGGAGAGAGAACACGAAAGCGGTGGCTGCCGCCTGGCTCGCTTGCGGCTTCGATACCGACAAAAATATATTTTACCGCCAGTCGAGGGTAACCGAGGTGACGGAACTGGCCTGGCACCTGAACTGCTTCACGCCATTTCCTATGTTGCAGAATGCCCATTCGTTTAAGGACAAGTCGGACAGGCTGGCTGATGTCAACGCCGGGCTTTTTGTGTACCCCGTACTAATGGCTGCCGACATTTTACTTTACGATGCCAACGTGGTGCCTGTTGGCAAAGACCAGCTGCAGCACCTGGAAATGGCCAGAGACATCGCAGGGGCTTTCAACAGCCGCTATGGTGAGGTGTTTGTCATGCCAGAGGCCCGTATTGACCAGCAGCTAATGACTATTCCCGGTACCGACGGACAGAAAATGAGCAAGTCTTACGGCAACACGATCGATATTTTTGCTTCTGAAAAGGACCTCAAAAAGCAGGTGATGTCTATCGTAACAGACGCTACTCCTCTGGAAGAGCCGAAGGACCCTGACACAAACAATGTCTTCAAGCTTTACAGCCTGCTGGCATCGCCTTCTGACGTCGAAGCCATGCGGGGTAAATTCCTGGGCGGACACTACGGCTACGGGCATGCAAAAAAAGAACTACTTGAACTGATCCTTTCACACTTTGCCAAAGAAAGGGCAACCTTCGGCTACTTCATGACTCACCAGGACGAGCTGGAAGCCAAACTACAGGAAGGAGAGGCAAAAGCCAGAGTGATTGCCCGGAAGGTGTTAGACAGGGTGAGGGACACGCTTGGGTTCAGCTAACTACGGAACTGAAGGCTTCTTTTTTCAAAAAAAATTCCAACGTAACCAAAGTCACATACTTCGCCCGATTGCTGTCGGATATTTGTATCGTATTAGAACATAAACCTCTAATCATACAACTATCATGAAAGCAAATATGGGTTCAATCGACAAGGCGATCAGAATTGTTTTGGCACTGGTTATCGGTGCACTTTACTACTTCGGACAGTTGTCCGGTATGGCCGCCACTATTTTATTGATACTTGCGGGCGTTTTTATCCTCACAAGCTTCATTGGTGTTTGTCCGCTTTATCTGCCGTTTGGCTTAAGCACAAAGAAAAAATAATCTTATAAAATAAACTTTATATCTAAAATGAGTAAGAACGCAACAGTAATAGACGTGCGTACTCCAGGAGAATTCATGGGTGGGCACGTACGGGGATCAATCAACATTCCATTACAAGACATCACTTCAAAAGTTCAGGAGATAAAGAAAATGGCTCAGCCCATCATTCTTTGCTGCGCTAGCGGCAACAGAAGTGGCCAGGCCGCTGGTTTCTTAAAAACACAAGGTATCGACTGCTCCAACGGCGGTTCATGGCTTGAGGTAAACATGGAAATGGTTAACAGCTAATCGTATGATTCAAGCAATAAAAAACATGCTAGGCATGGGACCATCTGTTGATTTAAAACAGTTGGTGAAGGATGGCGCCACGATAGTGGACGTTCGTACGAAAGGAGAATATGCTGGTGGCCATGTGAAGGGTTCCGTCAACATCCCTCTTCAGGTGCTGGGAAATAACCTTGGAAAGCTAAAGAAAGAAAAGACCATTATTACCTGCTGCGCATCGGGCATGCGAAGCGGATCAGCCAAAAGCCTTCTTAAATCGAAAGGCTACACCGTGCACAATGGCGGTGGCTGGATGAGTCTTCAAAATAAATTAAGATAACTACCCAGTTAGACAAGTAAGCTTGCAGTTCGGGAAAGCAGTCGTTTAAACACTTCAGTCATACGCCTGCAAGCCTTGTTTTTCTCCAGAACCTATGACAAAGATCTACGAATTAGTGACAACAGGATGGCATTTTGCGAGGTGGCTCAGGCTTGGATTTGGAGTTTTCCTGGCAGCCCAGGCTATTCAGTTAAGAGATGTGTTCTCAGGTGTTCTGGCTGCGCTTTTCCTGTTTCAGGCTGTCACCAATACCGGTTGTTGTGGAGCCGGTGGCTGTGAGGTGCCAACAACTTCAAAAAAAGAGAACTTACCTGATCAGGAAACGGTTTATGAGGAAGTGAAATAACATTATGAGCAAACAATCATTTTCTGAGTTGATAAAAAGTGAGCAACCTGTATTGGTTGACTTCACCGCCAGCTGGTGTGGGCCATGCAAAGCAATGGCACCGGTGCTGGATGATGTGAAACGCAAATTGGGAGACCGGGCCAGGATCATCAAAATTGATGTGGACAAAAACCCTAAGGCAGCCCAGAGCTACCGGGTAACGGGTGTCCCGACCTTTATCCTTTTCAAAGGCGGGCAGATTAAATGGCGGCAGTCAGGTGCGGTGCCGGGCTATCAGCTTGAGAAGCTCTTTCGGGAGCATGCATAAGGTTTTCAAATAAACAACATAATAAGGGGCGGCCTTTCAACCGCCCTTTTATTTTTACTTCTGATGAAAGGTGTCTGACACAAAAGACAACACCGTTGGCAGGGCTGTTCGCCAGTAAGTCCAATTGTGGCCACCGTCTCTTATTCTGAACTCATGAGGCACTTCTTTCTTGCGCAGCGCTATGTGCACAAGCGAGTTACCTTCATACAAAAAGTCATCATCGCCACAGTCAATATACCACTTCACTGACTTCAGCTTTTCGGCCTCCATGCCATCAATGATCTTGTTCACGCCAAACTTGTTGTAGTAGTCTTCCAACTGCGCTTGTGTCGGATTTTCCGTTCCACTTCGTTCCAACCACCGGCGGCCATCCTCGGGAGTCAGAGGGCCTGTGCTGGCGCTTAGTGGACATGCCGAAGAGAATAACTCAGGATGGTGCAGCGCATAAATAAATGTGCCTCCACCTCCCATGGACAAGCCAGCCACTGCTCTGTAGCGCTTGTCGGCTTTGATCCGATAGGTTTTTTCAACGTGTGGCATTAACTCCTGAAAAAAGAAGTCCTCGTAGTTCCACTTGCCGTCGATGGTATTGAAATAGCCCCTCACGCCAGTGTCAGCGTCGGGCATCACAATGATCATGGCTGTGGCCGTGCCATCCAGAATGGCCTTGTCGGCAATTCGCAGCACCTCGCCAAACTGCACCCAGCCTGTTTGATCATCGCCAGCGCCATGCAATAAGTAAAGCACAGGATAGCTGCGCTGCGACGTCTCATAGTCTGGTGGGAGATAGATAGCGAACTTGCGTTCGCTTTTCAAAATTTTACTGGTAACTGTAAGGTTGTCGAAAACTTTGCCTGTTTGGGCCAGCAGGTTACCTGCAAAGCACACAAAGGCGGCAAGAATAAGGTGTTTTTTCATTATTAAGTAGGTTTACAAATGATCTGACAATAGCCGGGCACGTGTGTGCCTGGTCAGATAATGATAGCCATTTTCGGCCGAATGACCTACAGAAAATATACTACACCCTTCTCACAGAAGGAAACGGTTATTTTAATGTTTGAAAGAATGCGGAATAGCCCGGGTTACTCGGCTTTCCACACAACCTGCTGATTCTGGGCATCAACAATAAGCACCAGGCGTGTAGGAGCGGGAATCAGAACAATCCTTGTTTTCTTGTCAGGAAAGTCGTCCATATCCACCGGCACACCTTGATTAGTAAGCGTAGTGTAAGTAACCTTCCCGTCCGATTCCTTCTTAATGTATTCGTTTGCCAGATAGGCTATTGGCAGCAACACCTCACTGTCGGGGCAGAATTCATCATGCACATCTCTTAGCGCCTCCTCAATATAGTCACCGTAATTTTCAACAAACTCGTCTTCCTGGTCGTGAAGTAACTCCTCCAGGTCATCGTACTTTGGGTCGTCGTAGCTAAGTCCGCTCAAGGCAATCTTTGTTTCTACCAAATCAATGAGGGCCTTGTCAAGTTTATTGATATCCATATTCGAAGCTTTCTTAAGAAATAATTCAATAGGTTTAAAGCGCACAAACTTTGGAATACTTACTTTAAGATTCAAGCAAGCCTTCAGATTTTTAGCATTGCCTTCATTTTTATTGAAGAAATCAGAAGACCCTTTTGTCTTGAAAACATATCTGCTAAATTCCCCTCTCAAAATAACTGAACATTTATGGAACAGCAAGCCCTGATAAAAGCGAAACAATGGCTATCGAGCAAAAACCTTGACGACGCAGCCAGAAAAGAAGTAGAGGCGATGATCGCTTCTGCCGACAAATCCCAGTTGATAGAATGCTTTTACAGAGACCTTGAGTTTGGCACAGGCGGCCTCAGGGGCATCATGGGCACTGGATCTAACCGGATCAATAAATACACCATAGGCATGGCCACCCAGGGGCTGGCCAACTATTTGAAAAAGACTTACCCTGGCAAACAGGTAAAAGTAGCCATTGCTCACGACAGTCGGAACAATAGCTCATTCTTTGCTCAAACAACGGCCGACGTCTTTTCTGCCAATGGGTTCAAAGTGTATTTTTTTGACGCACTTCGCCCCACTCCCGAGCTTTCCTTTGCCATCCGTCATCTTGGCTGCCAAAGCGGTGTAGTTATCACAGCTTCTCACAACCCCAAAGAGTACAACGGCTACAAAGCCTACTGGAACGATGGTGCGCAGATGATTGCACCACACGACAAGAACACCATTACTGAAGTAGGCAATATCAAGAGCATAGACGACGTAAAGTTCACGCCAAATAAATCGCTCATCGAAAAAATAAGCAAAGAGGTGGACGAGCCTTATCTGGAGGCCATCAAAGCAGGAAGCCTGTCGCCTGATATCATCAAAAGGCAAAAGAATCTGAAAATAGTCTTCTCGCCCATCCATGGCACCGGCATTACATTGGTACCTGAAATCCTTAAAAGAATGGGATTTGAAAACGTAACCATTGTAGACGAACAAGCCACGCCCGATGGCAACTTCCCCACAGTGGTGTATCCCAACCCTGAGGAAGCTGAGGCCATGAGCATAGCTTTGAAAAAAGCGAAGGCCATCGACGCTGACCTCGTGATGGCGACCGACCCCGATGCAGACAGAGTGGGCATAGCGGTGAAAAATGACAAAGGAGAGTTCCAACTCCTTAATGGCAACCAAACAGGTGCCCTGCTGGTGTACTACCTGCTGGAGCAGTGGAAAAACAATGGCAAACTCGATGGCAAGCAGTTTGTGGTCAAAACGATCGTCACCACCGACCTCATTGCCAAAATCGCCGATGGCTACAAAGTAAAATGCTACGAAACACTCACGGGCTTTAAGTTCATTGCTGCATTGATCAGAGAGCTCGAAGGCAAGGAGACCTTCATTGGCGGTGGCGAGGAAAGCTACGGCTACCTGATAGGCGATGCTGTGAGGGACAAAGATGCCATTGCCTCTTGTGCTTTCATTGCAGAAATGACCGCTTTTGCCAAATACAAGGGAATGAGTCTGTTCCAAATGCTAAATGAAATGTACCTCAAATTTGGCTACTACAAGGAGCACCTCATCTCACTAACAAAGAAGGGAATCAAAGGGCAGGAAGAAATCAAGCAAATGATGGACGACCTGAGAGCCAACCCACCCAAAACGATCAACGGAAGCAAACTGCTCAAACTAGCAGATTACACTTTGCTGGAGGAAAGGGACTTTGTCACAGGCAAAACTTCCAAATTGGATTATCCTAAGTCCGATGTGATGCAATTTTTCACTGAAGATGGCAGCAAAATCTCCGCAAGGCCCTCAGGCACAGAGCCAAAAATAAAATTCTACTTTAGCGTAACCACACCGGTGAAAAATGCTGAAGAGCTCAAAAATGCCGAAGGCCTTCTGATGAAAAGAATCGATGGCATCATAGCTGATATGAAATTGAAATAGCAGATTTGCCGCTTTTTCTTGAAAGGCCCATGCACCCATGGGCCTTTCTTATGTACGCTTTTTGCATTTTTGAATATAATCCTGGACTATTCATCCCTGATTTCGTGCTGTATTATATAACTAAATCTAAAAATATTTATATTAGTATACCTTATTTGAACTATCGACCTCATTGACCGTGGAAATACTAATCAATATCGTTTTAGTTATTGTAGGATTCGTCCTCCTTATCAAGGGGGCAGATTTTCTTGTAAGTGGAGCTTCGTCCCTTGCCAAACGATTTCATGTTTCAGACATCGCAATTGGACTAACCATAGTTGCCATGGGCACCTCCGCCCCAGAGTTAGTCGTGAATATCATATCGGGGACCGAGGGTTACGATGGAGCAGTGTTTGGCAACATCATTGGATCAAACATCTTCAACATGTTCCTGATTCTGGGAATTGCAGCTGTGATTTACCCCATCTCTGTTCAAAAGAGCTCCCTTTGGAAAGAAATCCCCTACTCACTTCTGGCCACGCTCGTTTTCTTTGTTCTCGTCAACGATGTTCTCTTTTTTGGAGCAAAAGAAAACATACTCAGTATAGTTGACTCTGTCATTCTGCTGGTCATGTTTTCCATGTTTCTGCTCTACATCTTCTTTAATCTCAAAAAAGGAGGAAATTCAGAAGGGGAAGAAGATATTGTCGTTTTTACCAGTGTAAAGACCACACTGATGGTTATTGGCGGACTGGCTGGCCTTACTTTTGGTGGAAAACTGATCGTGGACAATGCTGTGGCGATGGCCCGCTTTTTTGAAGTCAGCGAAAGATTGATCGGTTTAACCATTCTCGCAGCGGGCACTTCCCTGCCCGAGTTAGCCACTACCGTGGTAGCTGCCCTGCATAAGAAATCAGACCTGGCCATAGGCAACATCATAGGCTCCAACGTTTTCAATTTATTGCTGGTGCTGGGAACCTCAGGCCTTGTGAGCTCTGGATATAGCCCGTTGACTTTCGACACGGTGCTTAACACTGACCTTTATGTAATCATGGGCGGCACCATGATGCTCTTCGTTTTCATGTATACTTTTGGGAAATACAAGCTAGACAGAGCTGAAGGCTTTCTGTATCTCCTTTGCTTCATCTCCTACACCTACTACCTGTTTATTCGTTTATAATTAGCGTCGTTACAACTATTTCACCTGTTTTGGCATTCTTATAGAGAACCGTAATTTCGTGCTCTCAAAAAACCTGCAATGCGCCAATCGGGAAACCTGATTCTTACTCTTCTTTTTTCAGTTTTGTTCTATGGCAATAGCTATGCACAATCTAGCCCAGCCGATTCAGTGTTGGTAATTGGTCAGGTACTGGAAGACGAGAGTTATACCGGCCTTCCTTTTGCTCACATAACGGTAAAAGAGCGAGCTACTACTACCGACTTCAAAGGTATTTTTAAGGTGCGGGTGAGCACCACCGACACCGTGAGTGTTTCTTACGTTGGCTACAAAACGCAGCAACTGACTATCCCAAAGGGATTAACTTCGCCCGTTTTTGAAACCAAGCTGATGCTCCAAAAAGACACCATCATGATGGAGAATGCCAATATTACCGTGCTTCCCGCTTCCATCGAAAAGTTCAAGCAAGCCATTCTGACGCTCGAACTCTCAGACCAGGAATATAAAAACGTTGAAAAGAACATGGCGGCACTTACGCAGCAGGTGCTCATTTACGACTACCGCAAATACAGCATGGATGCTGCCGAGAACCAACGGGCTGCCATGGCTGGCCCTCAGTCATTTAACTTTCTAAATGTTTTAAGGAAAGTAAAGGATGCGCTGGTTGACCCAAATAAAAGTAAAGACGACCTCCCCACTCCTCCCCCGGTGTACTACGACGTACCCGTGCTCCCCGACACCACTCCCCCCGACTCCCTGCTGATCCAAAAAGCCGATACCACGCAGCGGATAATTAACAATTAACCACCCGACGCAACCCTTCATCACTATTTTGCATCTGCCATGTAACCATGGCAACAGCAATGCTGTCAAATGGATGCAAGTCAGTTTAATGGTAAAGAAAGCTACCTTGCAATACAACCTACTGAAAGCCTTTTCCGTTGATGTTATCAAACTCAAAATAGGACTACTATGCTAACCAACTACTTACGCATTGCTTTTCGCTCATTGCGGAGAAGCAAGTTTTTCTCTCTCATCAACATACTGGGGCTTGCCATTGGCATATGCTCCTTTCTGCTAATCATCTTTTTTGTGCAGGATGAGCTCAGTTTCGATAAGCACCTGCCACATGCGGAAAGAATGTACCGGATGGACATGACTGGTCGATTTGGCGGCAACGACTTCAATATCGCTGTTGTTAGTGCTGCTCAGGGTCCACAAATGAAGGAAGACTTTCCAGAAGTGGAAGACTATGTACGGTTCAGAACCAGGGGTTACTTTCTGGTTAAATACGGCGAGGATGTATACAAAGAAGAAAGTGTGGCATATGCCGATGTCAATGTATTCGATTTCTTTGGCATCAACATGATATCAGGCGACCCAGCCACCGCACTGAAAGAACCGAAAACGCTGGTTATTACAGAAGCCCTTGCAAAAAAGCTTTTTGGTGATGATGAGGCCGTGGGTAAAGTGGTAAAGATATCGAACGACCAGGATTATAAAATCACCGGAGTGATGGAATCTTTGCCTCAAAACACTCATTTCCACTTTGATATTCTTGCGAGTATGGAAACGCTTGACGAGGCCAAAAATGCTATTTGGCTGAGCCAAAACTTCCAGACCTATTTCCGCCTGACGGAAGGTGCTTCGGTGGAAAACCTCGAAGCCAAGTTCCCTGAAATGGTAGAGAAATACATTGGCCCGGAACTGGAGCGCTTTATGGGCGCCTCTATGGAAGACTTCGCAGAGGCCGGTAATAACATTGGCTACTATATGACCCCCGTCACCGACATCCACCTTCATTCACAGGTAGATGTCCAATTAGGCCCTCCTGGCGACATCAAATATGTCTACATCTTTTCGGCGGTTGCTGCTTTCATTCTGATCATTGCTTGTGTCAACTTTATGAACCTGGCTACTGCCCGCTCAGCCAACAGAGCCAAGGAGGTAGGGGTGAGAAAGGTAATGGGCGCTTACAGACATAACCTCATCACCCAGTTTCTTCTGGAGTCATTAATTATCACGGCTATTTCCTTTGTGGTAGCCATTGGCCTGCTGGCAGTTGCTTTGCCTTACTTCAATGAGCTGACCGGCAAAGTATTCAGTCTAAGCATTCTTACCACGCCCACATTAGCAGTATCGTTGGTGGCAATCCTGATAGTAGTTGGTTTATTAGCCGGTAGCTATCCAGCGTTCTTTCTCAGCGCCTTCCAGCCAGCCAGTGTTTTGAAAGGAAAACTAAACATTGGCATGAAGAGCGGCTCGCTTCGCAGTGTGCTGGTGGTGCTGCAATTCTCCATTTCTATCTTTCTGGTGGTTGGCACACTTATCGTTTTTGATCAGCTCGATTATATCCAAAAGAAGAAACTAGGCTACGATCGTGAGCAGCTGATCGTGCTGCAAAACACTTACGTACTCGATAAGTCAATAGAGTCTTTCAAAAACGAAGTTGTTGCCAATAACTATTTCAAGAGTGGATCAATTAGTGGCTTTTTACCAATCAGATCTAACAGCAACAATAGTGCGATGTTCCCTGGACGAAACCCCAAGAGCAACAGCACTACTTCCCTGGCGATGTTCTACGTAGACTACGACTACATCCCGACCCTGGGTATGGAGTTGATCGAAGGACGTAACTTCTCAAAGGATTTTGGAGCAGATTCGACAGGAGTAATTATCAATGAAGCCACTGCCAAACAATTTGGAATAGCTGACGACCCTATTGGGCAGGAATTGGGCACTTTCGACGGGGACGACAGTGACCCGGAAGACCTGAGAATCAAAGTATTCAAAGTGATTGGAGTGGTGAAGGATTTTCACTTTGAATCACTAAAAACTGACATAAGACCAGCTGTCATCTTCCTGGGCGAAAGCACCAGTAGAATTACTTTCAAGCTGAATACCATTGAATATGCAGAGGCCATTAGCTTCCTTCACAGTAAATGGGATGAGTTTGCCCCAGGCCAGCCATTTGAATACGCCTTTTACGATGAGGAATTCAATGCCGAATACAAGGCAGAAGAAAAAATCGGGGAGATATTCGGGATTTTTGCAGGACTGGCCATCTTCATTGCCTGCCTCGGCTTGTTTGGTCTTGCGGCCTTTACCGCCGAACAGCGCACCAAAGAAGTGGGCATCAGAAAAGTGCTGGGCGCATCCATTAGCTCCATTATTTTACTTCTCAGCAAGGAATTCATGAAGCTGGTGTTGATTGCCTTTGTGATCACAGTGCCCCTGGCGTGGTTTGCCATGGACGCCTGGCTACAGGACTTCGCCTACCGCACAACCATTGGTGCCGGCGTATTTGCTCTTGCCGGCGGTCTTTCTTTCGTAATTGCCTGGCTAACCATGAGTGTGCATTCTTTTAAAGCCGCCGCCATGAACCCCTCCAGTTCGTTGAGAACGGAATAGCTAACTTACAGGAACTTTGTTGACAAACACCCTGATTGGTTGAATGCCAGTCAGGGTGTTTTTGCTTCAAAGCCTCTAAATCAGTAAATTAGTTTCTCTTCTCTACTTGTACAGTTAGTTATTCGATTACCACATCATTTTTAAACTAATGACAAGAGAATCATTTTTGAAGAAAAGCCTGCTTACAGCGGCGGGTCTCTATCTCACCCCTGGCCTCGTTTCCGCCTCAGGCAACCAGATGTTAATGAAAACAATTCCATCAACCGGAGAACAAATACCTGCCATAGGAATGGGCTCCTGGCTGACCTTCAATGTAGGCGAATCAGAACATGAAAGGGCCCCAATGAGAAACGTGCTGATGGAATTCATTAACCAGGGAGGCAGGGTGATTGACAGCTCTCCTATGTACGGCCGGTCAGAACAGGTGATTGGAGAGCTTGCGGCAGAGCTGGAAGTTACGGATAAGCTTTGGGTAGCCACCAAAGTTTGGACGCAGGGGAAGGCTGCTGGCAAAGGACAGATCGAAAACTCGTTGGGCTACTTCCGGAAATGGCCCTCGGTGCTTCAGGTGCACAACCTTGTAGCCCTGGACACTCACCTGGAAACGCTCCGGTCTTTGAAAGGAGAAGGCAAACTCAAGTATGTCGGCGTTACTCATTACCTCGACCATGCCCACAAACAATTGGCTGAAATCATAAAAAAGGAAAAGCTGGATTTCATTCAAATAAACCTTTCTGTTCGAAACACAGCAGCCGAAGACTACCTGCTTCCGCTTGCCGCTGACCGTGGTGTTGCCGTCATTATCAACCAACCTTTTGAAACTGGTGGGCTTTTTAACTATATTCAGGGGGTTTCTTTGCCTGCCTGGGCAAAGGAATATGGTATTAACAGTTGGGCGGCATATTTTTTAAAGTACATCATATCAAACCCATCCGTTACTTGTACCATTCCCGCCACCACACAGGTGGCACATGTAAAAGAGAATATGGCTGCCTGCTATGGTGAACTACCTGATCAGGCCACAAGAATAAAAATGAAAGACTATTTCAAAAAGAATGCCCTATGAGTAACAGAAGAAAATTTATTGGCCAATCGCTGGTCGGCCTGTCAGGCCTGGCTTTGAGCTCTCATGCCTTTGCTAACATCATCGTTCCCCGCCAAAAAGATAAACTGGGCGTAGCCCTTGTTGGGCTTGGCTACTACAGCCGTGACTTGCTCGCTCCGGCCCTTCAGCTAACGCAAAACTGCTACCTGGCTGGCATTGTCACCGGCACACCATCTAAAATCCCAGAATGGCAGCAGAAGTACAAGATCAAAGACAAAAACGTTTACAACTACGACAACTACGATCAGCTGGCCAACAATCCGGACATAGACGTGATTTACGTTGTCCTCCCTCCTTCTATGCACGCCGAGTATAGCATAAGAGCAGCCAATGCTGGCAAGCATGTGTGGTGTGAAAAACCCATGGCGATGAGCGAGGCCGAATGCCAGAGCATGATTGATGCCGCCAACAAAAACAAAGTGAAACTTAGTATTGGTTACCGCATGCAACACGAGCCCAATACAATTCAAATCATGAGGTTCCAAAAAGACCAAACCTACGGCAAAGTGCAAAAGGTGACCGTTGCTGCCGGCTACAGGGAAGGTCGCACCGACCACTGGAAACAGATCAAAGCAATGGGAGGTGGCGTCATGTACGACATGGGTGTTTATCCTCTCAACGCTGCCCGATATGCTACCGGACTGGAGCCAATAGCTGTCACAGCGAAAGCTTCAACAACCAGGCCTGAGATTTACCATGAAGTGGAAGAAACCATTGTATTCGACCTTGAATTCCCAGGCGGAGCCACAGCAGCCTGCGAGGCCAGCTTTGGCAGGGGCATGAATGCCATGCAGGTCGATTGCAGTAATGGCTGGTACAAGATGGAGCCATTCTCCGCCTACAGCGGCATTGATGGAGTAACCAGCGACGGCATCAAGCTCAACAAGCCAATCAACAACGAGCAGGCCAAACAAATGGACGACGATGCCATGGCTATCATGAAGAAACAGGCAGTGATGGTGCCCGGAGAAGAAGGTTTGAAAGATATTCGGGTAGTGGAGGCTATTTACCGATCCGCAAAAGATGGTGGAAGGGTGTCGATAGGATGATATGCAGAAATTTGAATATAAGATCGTAACCATTAGCGTTGCCCATTTGAAAAAGAAGGACTTTCAGTCGGAATTGAGCCGCAACTTTGATGAGTGGGGAGCTGAAGGCTGGGATTTGGTGAAGTTCGAGCCTGTAATGGAGAGTTGGATTCTATTTGATGGAGGCAGAACGAGAGAATTCATAGCAATCTTCAAAAGATTGAAGGCCTAGACTGCGAAATTATCTGTAGACACGGTTATGATTGTTTCTCACTTTTAAACCCCATGGTAACCAGCAAAAAGAACCTGCGAACCTGTAAAAAAGGGCACCAATACTACAAAAGCAGCGATTGCCCTGTGTGCCCTATTTGCGCCAACGAAGAAAAGCCGGAGGATGATTTCCTGAGCACACTGGTGGCGCCAGCCAGGCGTGCGCTACAGGGAAAAGGCATCACTACAGTGCAAGAGCTCGCCACGCACACAGAAGCAGAAATAATGCGGCTCCATGGCATGGGGCCCTCCACCCTGCCGAAGTTGCAACAAGCCCTTGCATCTGCCGGACTGTCTTTCAAACCCTGATGATACAATGAACATACCTTTCCAAACCATCGACTGGGTTGCCGTGCCCAAAACCGAGCATCCTGGTGAAACCGGCACCTCCTTTTGGCAAACACTCCAATTGCCAGGGTTGAGGGTGCGCATCGTAGAATACGGCGCTGGCTACCTCGCAGATCATTGGTGTCAGAAAGGGCATATTGTTTACTGCATTGAGGGTGCATTTGAAACCGAAATGGAGGGTGGTCAAAGCTTTATTTTGAGTAAAGGAATGAGCTATGTGGTTTCGGATGGGTTAAGCTCCCACCGCTCAGTTTCCAAACACGGAGTGAAGCTATTGATTGTAGATGGTGATTTCCTCAAAACTGAAAGTCTTCCCTAACTTCCCAAAAAAAATTACTACAACCTGTCCAGTTGATCGATACTCATTTGACATAAGGGTGTAAATCAATTATTCCAAAACATTAAACTTAACATCATGGATGAGTATGTATTGATCATGAGGCATGAAGATGGAGCCAAAGTAGCTTCAGCCGAGCAAATGCAGGAATGGATGAAGCAAACTATGGACTGGATCGGTGGCATTGCAGCGCAAAACAAATTCGTTAGCGGCACCGGACTCCCTTTCGACAACGCAAGGGTGGTGAACTCAAAAAAGGTCGTCACCAACGGGCCTTTTGGCGACATCAAGGAAACTATTGGCGGCTTTATTACCGTCAGGGCAGAGTCGGTAGAAGAAGCTGTGGAGTTTGCCAAAGGATGCCCTGTGCTGCAGGGTGAAGGCAATACATTGGAAGTGAGGCGAATTGCAAAGAATGATGGGGCCCATTAGCCTTCAAAATGTTGTCATGCAGCCGACAGCAATGTCCGTCGTGCCACCAGCTAAGGCTGTGGGCACGACTGTGGTGTCCACAGCCTTAGCTGGTGGCACCACACAGTAGATACACCATGCTCTATACCCCACCTATTGATCAATGACCCACCAGGAGCTAATCCCTCACCTGTTCCGCACTGAGTTCGGCAAAATTACCGCTGTGCTTTGCAGGCGCTTCGGACCCGACCATGTCGAAGTGGCAGAGGATATTGCCAGCGAAACGTTCATGCTGGCCATTGAAACCTGGACCTACAGCAAGATCCCGGAAAACCCAACCGCTTGGTTGTATGCAGTCGCTAAAAACAAAGCAAGAAACCACCTCACCCGACAGCACATTTTCGCTGACAAGGTGATACCCAATATTACGCCTTCAGAAGAAGCAACCGAGTTTAATGTCGACTTATCAAACCAAAACATCGCCGACAGCCAACTCCAAATGCTGTTCGCTATCTGCCATCCAGCCATTCCTGTAGAGTCGCAAATCGGCCTGGCACTTCGGATCCTCTGTGGGTTTGGCATCGAAGAAATCGCCAACGCTTTTCTAACCAACAAGGAAACTATTAACAAGCGCCTGTTCAGAGCAAGGGAAAAGCTGAGGGCAGAAAAGATACCAATCGAATTTCCCGCACCGTCAAACATCGACAGCCGGATCGACGCTGTGCTGCAAACCCTCTACTTACTTTTCAACGAAGGCTACTATTCGGAAAGCCAGGACGGTGTGCTGCGTGAAGAGCTTTGTCAGGAAGCTATCCGGCTTACAAAACATCTTCTTGACAATGAGCAAACCAATACGCCGCCAGTCAATGCGTTAATGGCCCTGATGTGTTTTCATTCCAGTAGATTTCAGGCCAGGAAGGGACAAAATGGAGAGTTTGTTCTTTATCAGAACCAGGATGAGTCACTTTGGAACCAGTCGCTGATCATCAGCGGTGCCTTCTACCTGAAGGAAGCCTCTCAGGGCAGCCGCATTTCAAAATACCATTTCGAGGCAAGCATTGCTTATTGGCATACCATTAAAGAAGACACCCAAGAGAAGTGGGAAAACATCCTTCAATTGTACAACCAGTTATTACAACTTGAATACTCGCCGATAGCTGCACTTAACAGAACCTATGCACTTGCCAAGGTCAGTGGAAAGGAGGCAGCGATCATTGAAGCAGAGAAATTTAAATTAGTTGACAATCACTTCTACTTCGTGCTGCTAGGCGAACTTTACAAAGGCATCGACAACACTAAAGCGAAGGCTCACCTTGAGCAGGCACTTGCATTAGCTAAAACATCAACAGATCAGCAAACGATCCAGAGGAGTATCGACTTATTCAAGTAATTGGCCGCTTACTGAGCGCAACACCGTACATTTTCTGTACATATTTGAACAGAAAAAATAGACCTACGACCCGGTCAATCTACACTCAGAGTCCTGATTCACCTGTTCTCCTGCATGGCACGCAGTTTGTCGCAGAAGGCACTTTACCTACTGCTTGCCATAATGATTAAAAACTTTCTCCTTATTTCTGTAAGGAACATTTTGCGCAATAAAGGTGCGGCTTACCTGAATATTCTGGGGCTTACACTGGGCATGGCTGCCTGCATTTTCCTGTTTAATTATATCCAGTCTCACCTCTTCTACGACCGGCTGCCGGGCAGGAACAATGTGTTTCGTGTGGAAACAACTACCTCCACAAGAGGTGAAATTACGGTCAGAGATGCCTTCACTGCGCCGGTAGTCGGCCCTCATCTTGCTGAGCTTGATGAAGGAGTAAATGACTATGTCCGCTTGCTACCTTTCTCTGAATACGGCAGCGCCTTCTTCAAATACCAAAAACATGATTCTCTTGCCTTGAGTGTTTTTGTTGAAAAAGCCTACTACGCCGACCAATCCAAACTAAACGTTCTTTCGTTGAAGCTACTTCAGGGAAATCAGGATTCGGTGCTTACAGCCCCCAACACCCTACTGCTCTCGGCCACGCTGGCAAAAAGGATCTTTCCCAAGCAAATGGAAGACAACACCTCCATTATTGGCCAGGAGTTTGTGTCCGCAGCCGCTGGGTTTTTCGAACAAATCTACGTTATCGGTGGGGTATTCGACGACAGGGCAGAGAAAACCCATCTCAAGTTTGACCTGCTGGCCTCTCTCAACTCACCAGCTGCCGGTATGAACAACCCGGGTATGCAGCAATCGGAGGTTGTTTATACCTACGTTCTTGTGTCCCCAGATTTTGATGTTTCGGCCGGTGAAAAGACGGCCACCTCGCCGGTGTCTTCTGCACAAATGGACACTTACGAAAAAGGAATTTCTCTCCGCCCCATTGAAGACATTCACCTGACGACGGACATCTCCGATGAGCCCGAAAACGGCATCAGTCCTACTTTGCTCATCTTTCTGGCAGTGATTGGTATCATCATTGTTGTGCTTGCCTGCACCAACTACGTTAACAACGCCATCATCAATAGCATAGAAAGAGCCAAAGAAATCGGCGTAAGAAAGCTTCTTGGGATAACTCCCACCCAGCTTACACTCACCTTTGTAGGTGAGGCATTGCTCACTAACACCCTGGCAGGCTTGCTCAGTATCTTTTTCTTTCTATTTGGTACCAAGCTGATCATGATGTACACCAAAATCAGCTACCCGGTAGTGGGGTATTCCAACATGGCAGTGTTTATTCCCTTTCTTGTTGTGCTTATTCTGGTGAGCACCCTGTTATCAAGCGCCTATCCGGCTTTTCACCTGTCATCACTCAACCCCATCGATTCTCTCAGAGGCAAAATAAGCGTACTCAATTCAGGCAACCTTGGCAAAGGAAGCAGCATTATCCGCTCCCTGCTGATCTTCCAATTGACGTCTTCCATCATCTTCCTTTCGGCTGTTTACATCGTTTATCTGCAGCTGGACTACATGGAAAGAAGCGGCGGCACCTCACGTGAGATCAAAATGAGCGGCGTATTCCCCGGCCTGCCAGGCGCCAATAAGGAATTCACCAATCAGGTCGATCGTTTTATACTTCACAACAAGGGTGAGGGTATCAGGGGCATTAGCATTTCGAACCTCTATCAGGGGAAAATCAAAACAATGCAGGCTATTTCTGGCCTGGCTCCCGTAGAAAAACAGGAAGACGGTATCTATGTAAAACTCTTTCCCGGACTAACAGACACTACCTATAATTTGTATGTGATCGATCAGCAGTACTGGAAAGACTCTTCATCAGTTTTCCAGGCGGGGCGCAACTTTAGAAATATGGGTGACGACTTCAACTCTTTGGTTGTGAATGAATCGGCCGCCAAAGCATTAGGTTTCGGCGACCTGGAAATGGCAGTGCATCAAACCATTGACTCCCGGGGTGGCTACCATATGATAGTAGGCGTAGTCAAAAACCAACAGGTTAATGCTCCACCCTCTATTTACGTTACAGGCTTCCGGCACAGAACGTACATGGATTTTGTTTTATTCTACCAGCCCAATCAAAGTGAGAACATATCAACCTTCTTGCAGGAAATCAAATTTCAAATCGGGACATATTTCCCCAATTTCTTCTTCCTTAGCAGGGGCTTCGAAAACCGATTGGCGCTGGAGGAAGGCATGCTGAAATTGTTCTTCTTTTTCGCCATTATCGCTATAGTCATCGCTAATATGGGCATGTTTGGGCTTGCCTCTTATGTGACACAGAAACGAACAAAGGAAATTGGCATCAGGAAGATCCTCGGTGCCCCCACCCACAACATTATGCTGCTTCTGCTCTATGATTTTCTGAAACTTATTCTCATCGCCTACCTCATCTCCAACCCCATCGTATGGTTCAGTGCCAAAGAGTGGTTGGACGATTACCCTTTCAGGATCGGGCTCGACCCCACGCTGATACTTTTCCCAGTTTTATTTATCCTTTTCATTTCCACCATAGTGATTGCTGAGAAATGCTGGCAAACGGCAATAAAGAGTCCCCTCGACTCTCTGGACGGTGATTGAGTCTTTGTCCCTGCCAATTATGGTTCTTCCTCACTCACCAAATCGGCCTAAATAATAACAAAAAGGCCATTTTACCCGTTAAGTATAATACAGCCTGACCATTTTAATAAATTATTTTTAACAAAAACCGTAAAATTATGAACTCTGGAAAAGTATTAGCAGCTGTATTGATTAGTGCATCGGTCGGAGCCGTTTTGGGTGTTTTATTTGCCCCGGGAAAAGGAGCAGCCACTCGAAAGAAAATCACTAAAAAAGGGGATAAGTATTTCGACGAAGTTGAAACCAGGTTCAACAAACTCATTGATAATGTCTCTTCCAAAATAGAATCAGTTGGGAAAGATGCCATGGCGTTGGCAAAGAATGGGGCCTCCAAAATAGAAGACGCTAAGCTGGTCGGCAAGAACAGCTAAGGCAACTCACTAATACAACGACAATTCAGCTTCCCGAAAGTAGCCAACACCTGGCCACTTTCGGGGATTTTTGTTTATGGAGGTTCCAAGCTTTGACATCCATTGATTGTCGCTACTGCCGACATAGCCCTACCCTTGCATTACTATTCCTGGCCGTTCACAGCACCGCCCTTCCAACGTTCCGCTTTTTTTCTTTAATTGACCTTACTACATCCTTATTATCCTTCGTTTTCCATTTCAAACTTCCAAACTTCTCAAGTATGACCAAAAGATTACTATTACTTTTCGCCTGTGCTGCAGTGCTAAATGCCCAGGCTCAAAAAATCAATGCAAGTAAAGCCGCCGCCATCAAAGATCTCGACGGCCGCACCTCCGAACTGACTACTATCAGCGACAAAATATGGGCGGCAGAAGAAATCGCCTTTCAGGAAACCGTTTCAGCTGACCTACTTGCCGACTATGCCGAAGCCAACGGCTTCACAGTTGAGCGTGGTGTAGCTGGCATCCCAACCGCATTTATTGCTACTTATGGTAGCGGAAGCCCCGTTATTGGCATCCTTGGTGAGTTCGATGCGCTACCAGGGCTTTCGCAGAACACTGTGCCCTATAAAAGCCCTTTGCATGACGGCAAGCCTGGCCATGGCTGCGGACATAACCTGTTTGGGACAGCGAGCCTGGGCGCTGCCATAGCAGTGAAAGACCTGATGGCACAAGGTAAGCTGAAAGGCACCATCAAATTTTTCGGCACACCCGCTGAAGAGAAATTCTTCGGCAAAATATGGATGGCCAAGGCGGGGCTTTTCGATGACCTCGACGCCTGCCTCGACTGGCACCCGGGTGCTGAAACCAAAACCGCCGTGCAGAGCGGCCTGGCTCTGGTCGACTTTACCGTTGAATTCTTTGGTCAGGCTGCTCACGCTTCCGGCGATCCGTGGAACGGCCGCAGCGCCTCCGACGCCCTGGAGCTATATGCCCACGGCATCAACGCCTACCGGGAGCACATCAAGCCTACAGTGCGCATCCATTACCACATTCAGGATGGTGGCCAGGTGGTAAACGTAGTGCCCGACTACTCCCGCATTTGGGTGAGGGTACGTGACGACAAAAGAGAAGGGATGAACGAGGTATACCAGCGGGTAAGGGCCATGGCTGAGGGTGCCGCTATTTTGGCGAATGTCGACTACAAAATTAACCTTGTGTCGGGTATCTACGAGGTTCTGGTCAACCGCAGCGGAGGCGCTATTATCCAAAAGAATCTGGAACTGCTAGGCCCTATAACTTACACAGCCGACGAAACAGACTATGCCAAAAAAATTCAGGAAGCGACGGGAAAACCACAAATTGGTCTCAACAGTAAAATTGAGCCCATGGAGGAAACGCTGGAGCATCCAGGTGGCGGCTCTACCGATGTAGGTGACGTAAGCTGGGTGGTGCCAGTTGCCCGCCTTAGTGTAGCCACGGCCCCTGACGGCACTCCGTGGCACTCATGGGCTGTAGTAGCCTGCGGGGGAATGTCGATTGGCCACAAGGGTATGATACACGCAGCCAAAGCACTCTCCATGTCCGCCATTGACCTGTTCGAAGACCCCAAGAAAGTAGAAGCCATGAAAAAAGAATTCAAAGAAAGAAAAGGCGATCACGTGTATACCCCGATGATCGAAGGCCCTCCGCCGATAGGGAAAGAGTAAAACAAAAAAGGTTGCCAAAAAAGACGTCATTTCGACCGTGAGGGAGAAATCCCCCTGACTTACTGCCAGGTCTGGGAGATTTCACGCTCCTTCGTCACTCGAAATGACGTCGCCTTCCATTTTTTAGACATCCATTTTTGTTTGTGCCTTTTGCTCTGATAGGTAAAATCCGTCGTGACATGTTCAAAACATTTGTTTAAATTGTATCAAACAACACTACCTATGAAAACTTCCCTCACCCGTCGCCAGGCCCTGAAAGCTGGCACGCTGGCTGCTTCTGCTGCTTTTGTTAATTTACCCTCCCTTTTTGCTAAATCCCCTTCTTACAACGCCGAGTTCCTTTCCATGACAGATGAAGAAAGGGCCTTCTACTATTTCGAAGGACAGGAGGGCGTAAAGGCTAGGCTTTTTGCTAACGAAAACCCATTTGGGCCATCGGAAAAGGCCATTGCTGCTATTACCAATTCTCTGAAGGACAGCTACATGTATCCTTTCGACGAAAGAGCAGAACTGCAAAGAAAAATCGCAGCGTACGAGGGTGTTTCGGAAGATCATATTTTGCTTGGCGCTGGCTCAACTCAACTGCTCATGGCCGCTGGTGTTGCTTTCGGCATGAAGGGTGGTGAGATTGTCATTTCCCATCCTACTTTCGACAGCCTGCCAAAATACGCTGAAGGTGTAGGTGGCAAGCTGGTGAAGGTTGACGTGGACAGTGGATTGAAACAGCAGTTGGGCAAAATGGCCGATGCGGTTAGCAGCAAAACTTCTCTGGTTTATTCTGTCAATCCCATGAACCCGACGGGCACCCAGGTATCGGGTAAGGAGATGAGGGATTTTTGTAATTCCGTAAGTGACAGGGCCCCTGTTTTTGTGGACGAGGCTTATATCGACTATCATCCTGAAGGATTGAAAGCGAGCACGATTTCCTGCGTGCAGCAAGGCAAGAATGTCATTGTTTGCAAAACCTTTTCCAAAGTGCATGGTTTCGCTGGTTTACGGGTGGGCTATTGTGTAGCCAAACCAGACCTGCTGGCCAAAATGAAACCATTCTCCACTGGAGGGTTTGACCTATCCAGACCAGCCGTTCTGGCAGCGACAGCTTCGGTGGACGACAAGGCATTCCTAAGCATGAGCGTCCAGCAAACAGAAGAATCCAAACAGCTGTTATACAAAGGTCTGAGGGCCGTTGGTGCCAGCCTCATCCCTTCTTTCACTAACTTTGCTATGTTCCCCATCGACATGAATGGCAGCACTTTTCTCAGTCGCATGAAAGAAAAAGGCGTGCTGGTAAGATCCTGGAATTTTAAAAATCAGGACTGGTGCCGGGTGAGCATAGGGCGCAAGGACGAAATGGAGGCTTTCAACAAAGCCCTGGCCCAGGTGGTGTAGCTGAAAATTTGCATATAACTGTGCGGCGGGCAATCTGCCCCGATACACTCAATCTTTTTTCAGTTTTTTTTTAAGTCATTTCAAACGTTTTCGATGACACATAAAGGCACTTTGCCCTCTATACGATTGCGGCGGCAGTTGAAAATCACTGGAATTATCGCAATGTTTGCCTCTGTTTTTTTGACTATTGATAAAAGATGCTCCCTAAGATAAACCCCACCACCACAGAAGCCTGGAAGAAACTTCAGGCTCATTTTGGTCAGATGGAAACAGTACAGATGAAGGATCTTTTCAAAAAGGATTCTTCCCGTTTCGATAAATTCCATCTAAAGTTCGAAGACCTTCTTTTTGATTTCTCCAAGAACATCATCACCGAAGAAACGCTTAACCTGCTGCTGGAACTTGCAGACCAGGTAAAACTGCAGGATGCCAAGAAGCAGATGTATTCAGGCGAGTGCATCAACGTAACCGAAAGTCGCTCAGTACTTCACGTAGCCCTGCGAAACCGTAGTAACACACCCATTATTGTTGATGGGCACAATGTGATGGAAGACGTGAACACAGAGCTGGCAAAGATGAAGGCTTTCACGGAAAAACTGCATGCGGGTGAATTGAAAGGATTTTCTGGCAAGTCCATTAAACACGTAGTAAATATCGGCATTGGAGGCTCTGACCTGGGGCCGTACATGGTTACCGAATCGCTCAAGCCTTATCAGGTAGAAGGTATTGAAAGTCACTATGTATCAAATGTAGATGGCACTCATTTGCTACAGACGCTCAAAAAGGTAGATCCGGAAACTACCTTGTTTATTATCGCTTCCAAAACCTTTACCACGCAGGAGACCATGACCAATGCCGAGTCGGCGAGAGACTGGTTGTTGGCGGCTTGTAAGGACGAAAAATATGTACGCAATCACTTTATCGCCCTTTCTACCAACACAGAGAAGGTGGTGCAGTTTGGTATTGCAGAAGAGAACATGTTCAAGTTCTGGGACTGGGTAGGTGGCCGTTATTCGCTTTGGTCAGCCATTGGTATGTCCATTGCCTGTGCCATAGGATTCGACAACTTTATGGAGCTGCACGACGGGGCGCATGCCATGGACAACCACTTCCTCAATGCACCGCACGGAGAAAATCTTCCAACGATACTAGCCTTAGTCGGTGTGTGGTACAACAACTTCTTTGAGGCAGAAAGCCAGGCCATTCTATGCTACGACCAGTATATGCACCGCTTTGCGCAATTTCTGCAGCAAGGTGAAATGGAAAGCAACGGCAAGTCGGTAGGGCGTGATGAAAAAGATGTGAATTACGAAACTGGCACCATTGTATGGGGAGAGCCAGGCACCAACGGCCAGCATGCTTTCTATCAGCTTTACCACCAGGGCACGAAGCTGATTCCTTGCGACTTCATTGCTTCGGCCAACAGCCAAAACCCTTTGGGAGACCACCAGGAAAAGCTCCTCTCCAACTTCTTTGCTCAAACAGAGGCATTAATGATTGGCAAGACCAGAGAAGAGGTCATTGCTGAATTGAAAAAGGCCGGCAAATCGGATGAAGATATTGAAGCGCTAACACCATACAAGATTTTCAGAGGCAACCGACCTACCAACAGCTTCCTGATGAAGAAGCTAACCCCGAGAGCACTTGGATCTCTAATAGCGCTTTACGAACACAAAATCTTTGTGCAAGGCATTATCTGGAACGTGTACAGCTTCGATCAGTGGGGTGTGGAGCTTGGCAAGCAGCTAGCCAATCAAATACTTCCTGAGCTACTCAACGGTAGTGCGGTCACCAGCCACGACTCATCTACCAACGGGCTGATTAATGCTTATAAAGGGCTGAAGGAATAATTCTCTCCCCTCCTATTTACAGGTGATTTTTGCATTGCAGCGGTAAGATAAATCCCTAAATTGTCGTTCACTTTTCATAGCTATGAACAGAATAGACCGGCTTTTTGGGGTAGTTACTTATATCCAATCCAGAAAATACACATCCCTTCAGCAGCTGGCCGGGAAATTCGACAAAAGTGAGCGAACAGTGTTTCGTGACCTTCGGGCAATTTCTGACATGGGCCTGCCCCTGGGTTTCGAACCCAACAAGGGGTACTTTATTACCGATGGCTATTTCCTCCCTCCCGTTTCCTTCACCAATGAAGAAGCAAACGCCCTGATACTCATGGCTTCACTGGCCGACCAGTTTACCGACAAGTCCATTATCAGGCACAGCAAAACGGCTGTCGAGAAAGTAAAGGCTGTACTTAAGGGAAGCCAAAAGGAAGGAGTGGACCACCTGCATGAGCAAACCCGGGTGCTTAAGTGGCATCATGACATGCTTGATGCGCAGTATCTCACTATCATTCAAACGGCTATCAGCAGCAAACAAGTGCTTAAAATGACGTATGAAAACAAAGGGCTTGAAACCAGCACCAGAGAGGTGGAGCCAGTCGGTCTTTTGTTCTACATGTTCGACTGGCACATGATTGCCTGGTGCTGGAAAAGAAACGACTACCGGGACTTCCGTGTGGTGCGGATAAAAAAGCTTGAATGCACGGCAAAACCCTTTAATAAGCAGGATCACATCAACCTGGACGACTACATAAAAGATCTTCCTGAAAATTTTTCAAATTCGATGACATAGGGTTGTCAGTAGCAGGAATTTCTTTGAATATAAATAGCAAAGAAATGAACCACAGCCTTACCATTAAAAGAACCTACCGTATCCCGAACACTGTTTCAAGTGTTTGGCAGTCGCTCGTCTGCCCTACCCTGATTAAGCAGTATGCTCACAACTGCGAAATCGCTGAACGGAACTCGGAAGAGGCGGCCCGTTCCCTCGAAACATGCGCAACTTTCAGATCGGGTGACATCCTCGAATACGAAAAAGACGTCAGGGTTAAGTTTTCTACTTTTGATCCAAACGCCGGGCTGGCCAATGTGCCTCAAAACTACATTCACATTACCTATGAGCTATCCGAGTTTGACGACGAAACTGAACTTAGCATTACCATAGAAAACTTCATGGAAGAAAATGAACGGTTCAAGCACTCCCAGTCAAAGTGGAAAAATATATTGTCTCCAAGAGTTGAAAGTTTGCTGGCCAGTTAGTTTGGTTACCGAAGTATGAAAGACCACAAACCAGTTGGACAAACAAAAGATGCCGGTTTTCAGATTGGCGTTCGGAAGACGTTTGCGGTTGACAGGGATAAGCTCTGGGCATTTGTTTTATCCAAAAAAGGCGTTGAGCTTTGGTTTGGAAGCGTAGCAGCGGAGCTTCCCTATCACGAACCTTTCAGGAGCGACGAAGGAATGGAAGGCCTTATCACCACCTTACAGGAAGGTTCCCATCTTAGGATGAAGTGGAAGAAGCCTAACTGGGAACATTTTTCTATGCTGCAGATCAGGGTTATTCCGGTAGGAAACAAGGCAACGCTTTCTTTTCATCAGGATCACCTGGCAGATGAAAACCAGAGAGCAGAAATGAAGGCCTACTGGATCAGTGTCATTGAAAAAGTAGGTGAATGCGTTGCGTCTCTGTGATTTGTCGTTTTAACAATTCACCATTCCCTTTGCTCACCTTACCATTGAAATATTGTAAGCACGTTCATTGGAAGGGAAATCCTACTTTCGGAAAAACAACCTCCTCTTGCCATGCGGTTAACGTCATTTGTCTTGCTTCTACAGTTCTCGCTCCTAAGCACCTTTGTCAATGCTCAGGATGAATTCAGGATAGTTGGCTACTACTCACTAAAAGCCGCCCAAACCGGAGAAGTGAAGAGCGTTCCATTCAAACAGCTTACGCATGTGAACCTATGGTTTCTCAATCCTGGCACTGAGGGAAACTTTGTCGATGACCTATCGAGCTTGGCTTCGTTTGTCAAAGCAGCTCACAAGCACGGTGTAAAGGTGCTTTTCTCCATTGGGGGTGGCAGTCACCAGCCTCAGTACCAGGCATTGCTGGAGGTGGGTCAGCGAGGCATGTTCATCGAGTCTCTCGTTGAGCAGGTGATCAAATATGAGCTGGATGGACTGGACATAGACCTCGAAAGCGCCAATATTGATGAGAACTATGAAGTGTTCGTGACTGAGTTGGGCATAGCGCTAAGGGCACAAAACAAACTCATGACAGCTGCCATTGCCGTGTATTACAAAGACCAGCTTACCGACAAAGCCATTGCGCAGTTCGAATTTGTTAACGTGATGAGCTACGACCGCACGGGCCCATGGCGACCAGAAAAGCCCGGCCCGCATGCCTTGTATGAGCATGCGGTAGACGACCTCACCTATTTTGGAGAAGATCGCCAGGTGCCGAAAAGCAAGATGACACTTGGTGTTCCGTTTTATGGCTACGGCTATGGCCCGGAGCTAACTTCCAAAGCCATCAGCATGAGCTACGGCAAGATTGTCGAGAGCTTCAAAGGCTCAGAGCTCAAAGATGAATGGACAATGCCTGATGGGAAGATTCTCTATTACAATGGCATCCCCACCATGAAAAAGAAGGTGGATCTGGCCAAAGAAAAAGCCTCCGGCATCATGATCTGGCAGATTCAAGGCGATGCCAGGGGGCCGAAGTCATTGTTGAGGGCGATTAATAGGGCGGCTAAATAGTCAGGATTGGGTTTCGCCCAATCCTGTAGGTATTTCGCCCTTTCAGGGGTGCCCGGCTCAGGGCTTGGATATGATCACCTCAGAGCCCTGAATGGGCGGCATACACATGCGAAGGGTGGCAGCTCTTCGCAAGGCAAAGAGAAAACATCAAGCCTAATCCCAAACATATCTTTCGTCAAATTCCATTTGATTCTGTAGCATCAGGTTCCTGAATTCATTCATGAACCCATTTTTACTATGGTGCTTATGTTGGCCAGCAATGTAGGCAATAACCCTACCTATTTGTGTTGGGTTGACTGAAAATGCCGCATAACCATCCTGCCAATAAAAATTTGATAGAGACTCGTGCTTCGTCTTCATCCATTTTGAAGAGTGAGATTTCACCTCCTCGAGCAACTTCATCAAGGCTATCTTTTTTGATAGCAAACAGAGAATATGAACATGGTCAACATATCCCCCTATTTTGATCGGTATACACTCAAGGTCATTACAAATCCCACCCATGTACCTATGTAATTCATCCTCAAAAGGAGGGTATATCAGTGGTTCACGGTGCTTGGTACTAAAGACGATATGAACATAGTTTTTTACAAGAGATTGCGGCATAGCTAATTTCGTTTTTTTAAAACTTTCATTTTCAGGATCGGGCTTTCACCCAATCCTGTGGGTATACCGCCCTTTCAGGGCTTGGATACGGATGCATCAGAGCCCTGAAAGGGCGGTATATTCTTGCGAAGGGTGGCGGCCCTTCGTAAAATAAAAATATAAAAAACTAACGGCCAACAGCTATTATCATCAGGATTAGGTTTCG
>TARA_R110001606_G_scaffold107625_2_pt1 | contig 99970 bp, 76 predicted proteins | sample TARA_R110001606 | Tara Oceans TARA_R110001606 (sample SAMEA4398315) | marine metagenome | biome: Polar Biome; feature: [SRF] surface water layer (ENVO:00010504); material: water (ENVO:00002006), including particulate matter (ENVO:01000060) such as... | depth 5 m | reverse complement strand
AGCATTCCTGCGGAAAAATGTACGACTATTGCTTCACTTCTGCCGGACTGATTAGAAGGGTTCTGCCAGATATGCGGAAGGTTCGACCCCAGTAGCACCAGATCGTTTTCGACGAACTCCTCAATACTATTGCCCACAAATCTCGTTCCCCGGCTTTTGATAATATAAGTGAGTTCCATTTCGGGGTGAAAGTGCCATGGAGCATCGAACTCCGGGAGGTTCAACGCACGAATTACCAGTGACTGACCTGCTTCCAGGTCTACTTTTTCAAAGATGGCTTTCATCCTTTATCGACGCAATGCTTGTTTATATTACCAATAATACGACTAAATATCATTATATCGGTTAAAATAAGTTAAGTAAATGCCAAAATTGACGTAGAGGACTGTCGGAAAAGGCGTTACTTTTAACTGAGCATTAGTAAGTTATAGTATATGAGTAGTGTTGCAGATTTGGCCGGGGTTCATGAATTGGTAAGTCGGCTGTTTGAGTGGCCCGAAACTGAAAAGGAGTGGGAACAATACAAACTCAGCGACGAACAGGTAGCCTTCTTCAAAGAGAACGGTTATTTAGCCAACGTGAAATTACTCAACAGTATTCAGGTAGAATCACTCCGCAATGAACTTGAGGAGATTGCAGACCCTAACCACCCCGGCCACCATCTGTTCTACGAGTTCCATTCCAACGAATCCACTGACCCTTCGAAAGTTCTTTTCCATGCGCTGGGTGCATGGCGGGTGGCTCCCGGCTTTCACGATGTGCTTTGGAACCCGGCCTTTGTAATGGCGGCCAGCCAGCTTCTGGGTGGGTCAGTTCGCTTTTGGCATGACCAGCTTTTTTGCAAGCCAGCCAAACATGGAGGCGTGGTTGCCTGGCATCAGGACTACTCGTACTGGACCCGCACCAAGCCCATGGAGCACCTCACCTGCTGGGTGGGACTCGACGATGCCGATGTGGACAACGGCTGTTTGTACTATGTGCCCGGCAGCCATAGGTGGGGCCTGCTCGACAAACCTGACCTGGCTGGCGACATGAACGGTCTGGATCAGTACCTGACCGAAGAGCAGAAAAGCCAGTTCAAGCCTATTCCAATTGAAATGAAAATGGGGCATGGTACTTTCCATCACCCCTTGTTGGTGCATGGATCCTACGAAAACAAAACAGACAGGCAGCGCAGGGCATACGTCACCAATGTATTCAAAGACGGCACAAGATCGGATGCCGATACACCGTTGCTTTCAGGCGCCGATGTTGTGCCTCGGGGACAAAAGATGCAGGGGAAGTTTTATCCGCTTCTTTACCAGGCCTGATAGCCAAACTGGCGCATCACTTCAGCTCCTGAAGCTGGGTCTCTTCGTCCTCTTGTTTTTTAACTACTTGTTCGGTTTTTACACCCTCCTCATTTTCTATCCTTTTCGGTTTGAAAATATTGGGATCTATTCCCATGCCAAATCCGCTGAGCAAAATGAACAACACCAGCCCGGCTGTTCGCAGGTATTTTTTGAACTTCTTCATGAAGTGTAGCAGTAAAATGAAAGGCCAATCAGGCGCAATCAATCAGTAAATAATAGAGAAATGGGTGGAGCAGAGGCCGTGGGGGAAATTCTCAGGAATGGGTGATTGCTTCCTGACTGTAGGTGAAATAGAACTGGAAACGTTCCCGTGAAAGTTGGTTAGCTCTTACTTCGAGAAAGCGACTGACAGATAGGCTGTACTGTCTCTTAGATGCGACACTTTCTAATCTGGAAAGAGCCAGCAAGTTGATTTTACCGCAATTGGATCGCAAAAAGCTTTGGTGGTAATCGGCTACTGCTTGTTTGTAGGAATGGTAGCGGGTAGCTGAAGTATGCGATACCAGCTCGGTTTTTGGAGCGCCTGGAAGGTTCTGATTAGCAAATGCCGGGGCAGAACTTAAACCAAAGGGCACTACCAGAATGGAGAGGGCAAATATTACCACTCTTGTAATGGATTGGGCTATTTGGTTTGCGAAATGAGACATGTGACAGTAAAGATACCTAGTTTTTTCGAAAAGATTAGTGACAAGGAACCACGTACTATTTATCAGAGCAAGCCCGCTACCAGTATGTCTTCGTCCAAACTCTCCCAGTGGATTCCTTCTCCGCTGCCGATCAATCTCCAGTTATTTTTTTGTTTTTCTGTAGCATCTCTAAGTTTTGGGAACCAATCGAGAGGTATGGCAACTTCACGGCCATCATCTAATCTGACGAACATTTTTAAGTCATCAAACCAAATATCAACTGCATTACTGGATTTATAGCTTGTTAAAATACTCATCCCGTTTGTTTTTAAACAGTTCCAAATTCTCAACCACTAATTTACGAATCTCATTGATTTCAGCGGCGTTGAATCTTTTCGATTTAACGAGTTCAATAGGCTCAAGGTTAAATTTTACTGTGCCGTCACCTTTTTCAACATGAATATGCATTGGGGTATGATCATTTGCATAAAAGAAGAATCGATAAACTTTGTGTCTTAAAATTGTCGGCATCTGACATAATGCTAATGCTTCATAAATATAAGACTTTTGCAGTATGTTGACCAGCTCTCCATAATGAGCACCATTACCTTCAGAAATCAAACAAGTCCTCAAGGTTCGTAGCAATGCCGATTCTCACGCCGAAATTTTTGTATTGACCATCTTCAAAAGCCGCAATGGCCTCCAGCCTGAAAACCCTCATGATATAATCGAGGCCGTACCCGACTTCCGTGTAATTATTGGAATTGGGCGTGCCGAGGTAGTTGATAAACATGTTTTCTTTGATGCCCATCATCCGTACAAAGGCCAGTTGCGTTACCACCAGCTTGCGCCATTGATTATGCACAAAGGCTGTTACGTATTCATCGTTGGTGCTGTAGTAGTAGTAATCAAGCAAGCGGAAATTCTCTACCGGGTCGAGGGTAGCGAACAATGTCTGGTTGCCGGGGAAATACTTAAAGTCCGGAAAGTAAATGGCCTTGTCGTTAAGAAACTTCCCGGCATTCACCCGAACGTCCAGCTTGGAGCGGATGCCCCACTCAAAACTGTGTTTCACCCCTAAGTCCAACAGGTCGTAGTTGACGTCGCTTTCTGCCCAGGACATGCCTTTCCTGTATTCGAGAGTGAAGGTGGGGGTCGACTTCCTGATCTCCTCTTTCGACCCGTTCTTCATCCTGTACTTCAGCCATGGTTTGTACTCTCCTGAAATGTTAAATGTTAGTGCCTGGTGCTCAAAAAAGCCTGTTATATCAGTATTGGCATTGAGAGGGTTGTTCGCTGTATACTCTTTGCCCGGGTGTTTGAAAAAAGTAAAATCGGAATTGTTGGTCAGGCTTCTTCGCTGCGCATATTCCAGCCCGGCTTTTGCGAAAAATTTATCGCTGTAGCGCTTCTCGTTTTGAAATCGCACAAAGTCCTTCTCGTACAGTTTTAGGTAGCTCTCTTTGAAGAGGAGGGCGTAGGCAGTGTTGATATAGGGGTGGATGGGCTCAAGGGCACTTAGCTGCTGCACATAACTGCCTGCTTCCAGTCGGGCGCTGCCTCTTGTGGCACTTTCCCCGTATTGGAAATCTACATAGCCTTTCGGTAAGAGCTTTTCCCTGGCAAAAGAATAGCGCAGCAAAGGGCCAAACTGGAGCTTGTTGCCGTTCTCGAAGCGCCTGGAGTAATTGATATCGTAAAAGAAGTTGAAGCCCTCCACCGTGTTGAAACCAATGGTTTCAAGTGGTGACTCAATGTTGAGCCGGCTCTTCTCTCCCAGTTTGTAGGAGTTCCCCAGGATCGGATCAGTGATCCTGACCTTTCTGTCTCTTCTGTTTTTTCCTTTTTTCGTAGTGTCCGACTTGTACTCGGCTTCTTCCGCTTTGTCAAGGCTGTCTATCTTCGTATACCCTCTGATCTCATAGGCAGTAAGTGGCACAGGCCTCATGCTCGTCCAGAAGGTGGAGTCGTTGTTGTAGCTTGTGGTTGAGTCTCTTTTTATGGAGATATTAGAAACAATCTCAGGAAACTCAAGATCTTCCATCTCTTCCTTTTCGTATTCCTTCACCAATTTTCGCAGGTCTTTTCTGGTCACTTCCTTGTTCTGAGCCAGCTTTTCCAGAGTTTCCTGGCCTTTCGTTTTTTGCTTCACTTCCGCAGCGACTTCTTTGTCTATTTTTTCATCAATCACTGTCACCGGAATGTCGAGATCGGGGTTGAGGGTGATTTTATATTCGCTGAGTGTGGCCAGGTAGTTGTACTGGAAGTCGAACCCGAAAAAAGAGCCGTTGATGACAAACTTATGACTTACCGGGAGCCAGGCTTTGTCCTCGATGGGATTGTATACCTGCTCAATGTTGAATTTGATCCCCAACTTATACATGGTAAAGTCGAGGCTGTGGATGCTCCAAAGGTCGTCAACGATATAGATTGTGCCTTCAAAAATGTCGTCTCCTTTGCTTCGGGGCGTGACAAGGATTTTATTGATAACATAGCCTCCTTCACGGAAATAGCCGTCGTAAGTAAAACGATAGTAGGCAAATGCCTTTGGTGAAAGCGGAGAAATGGCATCCACAACTTTTGGCTCGTAGAAACTGGCCGTGAGAAACTCACCAGGGCCTGTGCCGTTGTCTTCCCCCTGCGAGAACACCGCCACCACCTTTTGCGAGTAGGTACTCGGCCGTTCGTAGTGCAGCTCACTCACCGACTCAGAAGTAAAGGCGGTGGTGCTGTCAATGCCTTCTTCCGCTATTTTGTTGCGGAGGAAAAAGGGCGAGTCGAGCAGTCGGCCAGATCCCTTCATGTATACTTTGGCGTCGTAAGCATCGAGCTGGTTGGCATGGAAGCTGGCCTTGCCTATGGCTTTTCTCATGATAGTGTAGGCAGGGTCTTCTTTGCCGCTGCGTACTTCCACTTCTTTGAGAAGAAAGATCCTGGGCTTAAGGGTGAGGTTGTACGTTTCGAAGCCGGTAGTCACTTCAAAGAAATGCACATTCGATTCGTAGCCAATGTACTGGAACACCACGTCATACTTACCGGGAGCCAGCCTTACCTCATAGTCACCTTCCACGTTGGAGGTAGTGCCTGTGTTGATGTTGCGAATGAAGATAGTGGCAAAGGGGAGGGGCTCATTGTCCTCTCCAAGTACTTTGCCTTTAATGCCGGTATTTTGTGCTAAAGCGGTGAATGACACCAGCAGTAGCAGGGATAAAGAGTAGAAATAACGCATCTAAAAAATTGAGTTTTGATTGACCTTATAGCCTAGATGTAATAATCAGTGTTGGGGTTGCGTAAGTAATTACAATATTAATTTTTTTCCGCAGGCACAATAGGCTAAAGGCGGTGGAAAAGAAGGGTAAATGACCTTTTAGGGAAAATGAATGGGGCAGTGAAAAAAGTTTTTTTTCAGGAAGTCCATCACTTGGGTAAATGGACTTCCTGTGCTGAGTAGCTCAGTTGAGTATTGGATTTTGAGGGTGTCTATTGACTTTGAGGGAATTAGAGGCAAAAATCAGCGCCTGGATGATCAGCGCAATGACAAGTAGAATAGCACTTTCCAATTGGGATGACAAAGTGCTTGCGCTAAACATTGCTTTAGCGTCTGTCATTAGCGATGCTCCCTCGGTTACTTGTATAGAAGAAAGTGTTTTCAGCGACAACGCAGCCTCCTTTGCGAGTGCCTTTGCAGCCGCCAGGTCGCCCTGTTCTGCCTTCGCACCGATTTTCTGGCAAAGGTTGTTGAACCCGCCGAAGACTCTTTCTTCTTCCTCGGTAAGCACTGTTTTCAGGTACGATTCATTCAATTCCATTATTTGGCTGAACACGGCGGCCACCTGCTGTTGTTTGTCAGCATGTTCAGTGTTCTCGGAATCAATGACCCCCTCGATTTTGTGGAGGTGTTCGGCGTGCTGAAAAATGTAACTCTCCACCACCAGCCGGTCTTGAAATATTGAATGGATCGTTTCGCTGATTTTCACCGAGTTTTTTCTTTCCTTCAGGTTGTTGAATAGCACTATCAAAAAAACCGTTAGGAGTAGCGCTGCTGCTGTTGTTTTGTTACGAATGCTGTATGTCCATTTCATAGCGTTTGAATTTTCGCCTCTTCTATGGCTTGTTCAACTTTCAAAATCTTGAGTTTTTTTGGGCCGCCAGGTAGCGTCCACTGAACAGTCATGCCTTTTCTGAAGCCGATCAGCGCAATGCCAAGTGGCGACAGTATGGATACCCTTTTCTCGGCAATATTTGCTTTGTTCGGAAGCGTGACTGTGAAGTTGATCTGTTGTTTTGAATTGATCTCCTCAATTTCAAAATAGGAGTTTAACTGGATAACATCTTTCGGTATTTTGTCGTTGGCGACAACCTGAGCACGATTGAGCTCATTTGTGAGTTGCCGTATTTCAGCCGTCTTTAAATGATCGGGCAGATTAGCTATCAGGGATTTAATCGTATTGTGGTCTGCTTTTGTTATGATTGGGTTCATCGTTATATCGTATCTAAGTTGAACATGACACCAGGCGAATGCCATGGTGAACAAGGCATGCGTCTGGTGGTATTTTGCCAGAAAGTGAAATGCTAGGTAGGTTGTATAACGTGCTCCGTGTGGTTGGAGCAACAAGTCTGCAGGAACAGTACTACGGGCCTCCTTATTTCTTTGATGAAATGGGAGGCCTATTTTACAAAGGCTTTGTTGTGCGTACAAAGCAACACACAACTATCTATTCCGCCATCTGGCGAAAAAGGCAATGTGGGTATGTTCTTTGGCTTGTGCACGTTGTGGTCTTTTGATATTAACAAGATACAACTTAAAATGGTTTGCCAAGCAAATTTCTATATAATCGGTAGGGGAGGACGGTTTTTTGTTTGATTAAGTCTACTTTGACGCATTCGAAAAATCTGCCTGTTTTACCCTGAGCCCTAAAAGGAACAACCGGATTTTTCTACTGACTACCTTTAGGGAGCCCGCAATGCTATTAAGTTAAGAGCATTTTACCCTTAATCCCTAAAGGGGCCTGCTAATAGTAGTCGATGCGCCCTTTAGGGTTTGGGGTAAAAATAGAATTGGGACACTGAACCTCTTAACTTAATAGCATTGAGGGAGTCCGCCTTAGTTCAGAGATAAATCAGGGGAAAAATCACATGTTACTTAATCAGACAAAGTAGAATTAATCCTTATCCTTTGACATAAGGTTGATGTTTGCTCCAAAAAAAGACATCGAGTTGTGAGAACAAAATGCTGCTTTGCCTATCAATTTGTAATACTTTGATTCATAAAAAAGAGTAACAAATAAGCTTAGTTCAGTTTAAACAGTGGGTTTTTAGCAATGAGCCGAAGGTATGCATTTTGGCTAGTTGGTGAAACGATGAATCGCCTGATCAAGTTGGCTTGTTATTGCTGAACTGATACGACATTGTCTGAGCCTGTTAGGGTAATGGTCACGTAGTTATTCTCTCCCGTTGAAGAAGCCACTTTTCCGTTGACTAAAACTGTTGAAGTTGCTTGATTCGACAGTTTTAATAACACGGTCCAGTCAGGATTTCGTTGTGTTATCTGATAGGTGACCAGGCTGTCTTTCGTTCTTTTTGCTAGACCAATGACGTTGTCCCCCACCAACACATTGCTGATGGAAACATTGTCCCAGCCCTCGGGCATGTCGGGTGCCATCGTTACCTGCTTTTTGTGGGCTTCGGGCTGAATCCCGAAAAAGTAGTTAACAACAGGTACCGCCACCGCATAGATATTCCATGCCTGCACAATCATGCCATAGTCGGGGCTCACTTCGTACATGGAGCCAGGCAGGGCGTAGCTAAATGAGTTGTGGAGCTTTTTCAGGTAGCCAAGCGCCTCGTTGGGGTGCCCGTATCTTGCCTCCGATATGGCCTGCACGCCAGTTGGCAGTGTCATCACCGCACCCACATAGCTGAACGACTTCCATTTGCTGGAGGCATCGCTGGCTTCATCTCTGTCCATGCCCGTCACGTACATGCCGAAACGGTTGCTGTACCTTCTGGCAGTAGCCAAAGCCATGTCAGCCTTTTCAGGATCGGCAATGCCCATTTCAGTCGGCGTGTTAACGACCCAGTTGTGGTGAACCACGTAGCCGCTGGTGTTAGCTGTTGCTTTGGAGACCAGCTCTTTTTTTGTTTGCTCCAGCTCTTTAATCGACCACGGCTTGTTGATGGTGTCGGCCCGTACGATGGCCGCATCAATCAACTCCAGCGCTTGTGCCTTTGTGGAGCGGAAGTCAGCGAACGATTGGGCAGGTTCGACCCACCATTCGCTATTGATTTTCTTTTTCAGCACATCTGCCTTTTTCTGGTATTCAGCGCCAAGATTTGGTTCGCCCATTTCTATGGCCATTTGCGCAGCAGTTTCGTAGGCCTGTTGGGTATACACCACCACATCCACCATCTCGCTGTGCAGTCCATGAATCTCCATCATGCCGGGGCCGTCCGGATAGCCGTTGCCATCTTTGTCCTCCGCCTCGATCCAGCTGATTCCTTTCTTTACTTCCGGGTAGTATTTTTCGAGTGTTTCCTTGTGCCCGGTCCACTGGTAGAACGTCCAGAGAAGGGAAATAAATTGCGGTGTTTCGTTGAGGTTGCCTGGATTGTAGGTTTCGCCATTGGTCGATGTTTCATGAATGATCCTGCCATTGCCGTTTAACTCCATCGAGAGCTTTTCGATCAGGTTGATGGTTGAGTTCACTTCTGCTGGGGAGCCCGTTGCCAGCATGCCCTGCAGCGTATAGCAATTGTCGGCACCAAACCACCACGGATAGTCGGGCAGTCCAGCGGAAACGCCTCTGCCTATTTCAGGCACATCCCTGACCAGCCAGGCGGTGTTGTACTTTACCCAGCTGTACATGGTTTCGATGTCTTTGTCGGGGATGGAGATAGATGACGCTTGGGCTATTTGCTCGTATCGCTTCATTTTGTTCTTCAGAGCCACCGAAGCTGTACCTTTTAGCTGATCATAGGTGGCGTGGGCTTCATCGGCTGACGTGTAAGAGCCAGCGATGTAGTACTGAACCGGGTAGGTTTCGTTAGGCTCTATGGTCACTCTCGAAACAATGGTGCCGTCGGTGCCCAGCCCCTTTCTTTCCTGAGGGCAGGGGCTTTCATCTATTCTGTATCCAACGACTGACTCGCTGCTGCCAAATATTGTATACCAGTCGTTGTTCAGGTCTTTTCCTAAATACGTTTCGGAAAGTTCCTGCAGGAAGAGGGTGTCCCTGCCGTCTTCAATGTTTTTTCTTTCTGCCAGCCAAACGGGCCTTAGGTCGACCATGCCCGTGAAGGCAAGCTCGAGCGACTTTTCCTCCTCACTCTGGTTGGTGATGGCATACTCTACAATCAGTCCTTCCATGGCATCATCTGGCACAAACTGTGTTCTTTGTATCAGTAAATCGCCTTTGCGAAAAATGTGTTTGTTGGCAAAAGGGTAGTTAACGAATTCATCGGCCTTGTCGAGGCAATACGCATCCTCTCCGTTTACTTCCTTGACGTTCAGCGAAAATCCATCCATTAATTTAATCGGATGATCCCAGATGCCACCCATTTCTCCGGATACATGCCAGCCAAGATCAGGAAAACTACCGTCCTGATGGCCAATCATGTAAACCCGGGCGCCGGCGGTTACAAATGGGCTACCCAGGTACTCCGGCTTGCCACTAATGTGCTCGACGCTATCGAGGCTTAGCAAAAGGCTGATCGGTCTGGTGGCGGTGTCACAAGACGCAAAAGCCAATGAGATCAACAAAAAGTAAAGGAGTTGTTTCATCAAGGAAGTATGTTCTTAAGTAGTTAAAAGTATTGATTAAGCTACTTGGATGCAAAGGCAAAGCGATGGCAATCCTGAAAATTGATCCGGGTTTGAGTTTATTGTAATACCTCAAACGCCTGTTTCAGTTCATTACCTTCTTCATCCACAAGGGTAAGCATGTGGGGGCCAGGTTCCGGATGAAAACCCATTTGATGAATGAAATTCGTTGAGCCGACGTAAGTTTCATCGAGGTGCCAAAAAATAGTAGACGCAGGGTTACGGTGTGCCGCTTCAAATATGGCCAGGCCTGGTTTGCCATCCTGCTCAACGGGCACATATACTTTGGTGAACTCCCTTGGGTAAATTAATTCCATGAAGCCGTTAGCATTTTGTTCACCACAAGCAGGTAAAAATGGGGGTGGCTCCTTGTAGTTGGAGTGGTACTGCTTGTAGTACCATGCCTGCACAGCTGGCAACACAAACCAGCGCCTGCCTAGCATCTGGTCCACAGTGTAGCAAGCGCTGCTTACCTGGTTTTTTTCAGCCTGATCCAGATGGAGAAGATGATGGTAGGTGCATCGTTTTCCCTGAAGCATATAGTCAGGTAAATTGGTGCCAGTGGTTTCCGTACAATACTCGCTTGCCAAAAGTCCACTTTCTTTGCAGATGCTGACCATCTTTCCGAACGGCTCATCGAAGGTGGCATCGCCACCCAGCAGTTCGAATATGCTGAACATCAGTGGTGAGGCCGAGCGAATGCCCGTTAGCCCCGGCCGACCTTCATTGTCGGCGTTGCCTACCCAAACACCTACCAGATAACGGTCGTTGAGGCCAATGGCCCAGGCATCACGAAAGCCGTGGCTGGTGCCTGTTTTCCAGGCAATGGGGCGGTAAGAACCGTACATTTCTGCACCAGACATTTCTTCAGGACGCCTTAGCTGCTGCATGGCCTGGAAGGCATAAAGTATGGAGGGTGCTGCCAGCAGACCATTCGCTTCCAGGTCACTTTCTTGTTCGGTTGTTTTTAGTGGAAGGTAGGTGTTTGGCCTATAGTCCACCGTTGAGTACCCTCTGTTGTAAGGGCGATCCTGAAAGTTGTTGAGTGCTCTCGCCATACCGGCAAACATGCCTGATAGTTCCCAAAGCGTCGATTCAGCGCCGCCAAGAATAAGGGAAAGGCCGTAGTGATTGGCGGGCCTATCCAGCGACTGCATGCCTATTTGCCGGAGCTTCTGGTGCAGCTTTTCATAGCCATATTCCCGCAAGAGAAAAACGAAAGGGACATTGAGACTGCTGGCAAGCGCCTCATCGGCTGGAACGGCTCCCCGGTATTTTTTATCAAAGTTTTGTGGGGCAAAGCCCCGATAAAAGAGTGGGATGTCAGGAAGTAGCTCCTTTGGTAAGAGAATGCCATCATCCAGCGCTGCGGCATACAGAAACGGCTTTAGCAGGCTGCCGGGGCTTCTGCGGGCGGTGATCACGTCCACAAACTGGCCATGGTTATTGGTTTCGTCACCATTGGGAAAAGAATTACCTACGTAGGCGAGGGTTTCCCCTGAAGCAATATCGATAACGATGGCAGCGGCGTTGTGGATTTCATTGTAGGCCAGTTGCTCCGAATAGCGATCCGTTTTTTCTTTCACCTGGCGTTGCAAGGCAAAGTCCAGCGTCGATTGCACAATGGTGCCGGCCAGACCGTCTTTTTCAGCTCGTTGCAAAAGGTGGAATGCTTCATTGGGCAGCGGCTTTACTTTGCCGGGCAGAGGTTCAGCTTTTGCGAGCAGGGCCTCGTCGCTGGTGAGGTAGCCCTTTGCGCTGAGTTTATCTAAAAGGGCATCTCTTTTGTGTCTGAAGGTGATTTCATTTTTTCCTGGAAATACTGAAGAGGGGCTGTTAGGAAGTACTGCCAGCGCTGCAGTTTCTGCCCAGGAAAGCTGGTAGGGGGGGCGACCGAAATACCGCCAGGATGCTGCAGATAGTCCAACCACATTGCCGCCAAATGGTGCGTGGTAAGTATATAACTGTAGTATTTCCTCTTTTGAATAGAAGAGCTCCAGCTTGATAGAAAGTAAGAGCTCCCAAAGTTTTTGGCCATAGGTTCTCTCCTGATTTTCCAGGGCCATTCTTACTGTTTGCATGGTCAGTGTGCTGCCGCCGCTTACTATTTTTCCAGACCGAATGTTTTGCCAAAATGCCCTGCCAAGCGATACAGGATTGATTCCCGGATGGTAGTGGAAGTACTCATCTTCGAAAAGGAGAATGGCTGCTTCGAACTTTTGTGGCACCGAATCAGCCGGAGGGAAGCGCCATTGTCCGTCAGAGGAGATGCGGGCTCCCAGCAACTGTCCATCGGAAGATTGAAGAAGTGTGGCATACTTCTTAGGGAAAAGTGGTGACGGTAGGGGATACAAAAGGATGAGCAATAAAGGAATGGCGAGCACGGCCACCAACCATTTGAACCACTTCCTTTGGAATAAATTTAAGAGGACTGAACCAGCCACGTTTGTCACTAAAAGTCAGAGCGATTAATAGAATTATTTGAATTGAGGTAGGTCAAATAAAGCAAAGTTTAGCTGATATAAGAAAAACAGATGGCCTCTATTAAAATAAAAGAGGCCATCTGTTTGCTACTCGTTTCTCCTATTTATCGGTGATCACCTCCACCCATCTTCCGGCTTTATGGGCGTAGATGGTGTCATCGTACATGGCTTCTACTGAAGTGGCAGGCATATAGAATTTGCCCTGGTATGATGCATTGAGCAACACCCTGATCACTATCTGTTTGCTTGCCTGCAAGTCGAAATAATTCATGACCCTGTCGTCACGAATATCGGTATAGTCAGGTTTTTGACCTTTGCTCGCATCTTCAGTGCCTTCCAGTCGGGTATTAATGATTTCCCAACCCGAAGGAAACAGCTGAGTGAGTGCCATGTCTTTGTACAGTCCCTTTTCTCCCGGGTTTCGCACAACAACCTCTGCCATGAAGTTGGTCCCTTGTTTTAGCCTCGAAACATCAAGGCCGTCGCCGTCCATGGTTTTGTAGCTGACGATCATGCTCAGGTTCTTCTCACCTGCAATTTCGCCACCCTCAATCGGAACACCCTTGCGGATGATCCTTGCGAAGATGGGAGCACTTCCGTTATTGGTTATTTTGATCGGCTGCTGTTTGTCGGGCGTTTGAAGGTATACCTGGGTCACATAGTCCTTTCCTCCCGCCGGAGAAAGCTTTCCGCCTACCTCCAAAGCTACTGTGAGCGATTCATCCAAAGGAAAGTCCTGTACATATTTGGCAATAGAAATATAGCAATAAGCCGTTGTTTGCGTGCTCATCCATTTGTCCTTATCTCCCATTTCTTTGGCTATTTTCTGTAGGATACCAAAGGCATCTTCTTTCCTTTTGAGCTGCAGAAGCGTTTCCATGATCATGGCCTGGTCCCTCATGGGTGAGCCGTAGGTATAGTAGTAACGCCTGTTGTTGTCGGGTTCAACTTCTGATGAAAGACCTTCTACAAGGCCGGTTGCCTGCTGATCAAATCCAGCCAGTGCATAAGTAAGCGCAAGCCTCCAGCGGGCTTCTCTTTGCAGGTTTGCTTTCTCCTTCATCCTGTTCATAGCACCCACTGCCGGGCTGCCAGCCAGTGCCAGGGTATACAGCCTGTAGGCCTGGATGAGGTCGTTGTCTTCTTCGCCGCTCAGGCTTCCCCATGCGTCTGCTTTCTGGGTTTGGAAATTGGTCCATGAAGCCAGCATACCTTCGGGCACACTGTAGCCTTTTTTACGGGCCTCAATAAGGAAGTGACCGGCATAGTTGGTGCCCCAGAAGTTGGCATAACTGTTGCCGGGCCAGTACGAGAAGCCGCCGCTGCTCAACTGGAAGCTTTTCAGTCGGTTGATGGCAGCATCGATATTTTTTTGCACTTGCATTTTCTTGTCATCTGGCAGGGTAGTCAGGTTATCAAGGTAGAGCTGCGCAAACACCGACGAAGTGGTTTGTTCGATACAACCGTGCGGGTACTGGATCAGGTACCCCAGGCGCTGTTCGATATTCAGTGGTGGCAGTGTACTTAGCTCGATGGCGCCTTCGTTCCTTCCCGCCAGGCCAATTGGCGTGTAATCCAGACTCCAGTTCTCGCTCGCACCAAGCACCTTTTCCACCACCTGCGTTACCGGTGGGTTGCGTGGAATGATGTTCATCTCAATATCGTAGCTGGCAGTGAGGCTGCCTGAGGTGGCCGTTACCTTCACTTTGCCTACACCCAATACCTCTTTCGCTTTCAGGTCAAAGTAAATGACTTTGTCGCCCTGCCCACTGAACGTGACCGACTGCTCGGCGGCTCCGTTGAGCGCTAGAGTGCCCGTGGCTTCTACCTTCACTTTGGCATTTTTTACATTATTGTCCAGGGCAAAAACATTGACAGGCAGCTTCATCGTTTCTGTTGGCCCGGCTACTCTGGGTAAGGTAGCCAATATCATCAGTGGCTGCTTAACAGGTGTGGCCTTGTCGGCGAATCCATAGGCTCCGTTGTTGGCAGCGATGACCATGGTTTTTACACTGCCGATGTATTGTGGTAGTTTGAGGTTGTGCTTGGCCGACTTACCAGCCTGAAGGTAGAACGGCCCCAGGTACATGACCACCGGTTTGAACCTGTTAGCTTCGGTTTCTTCCTTGGCTTCTATGTCGCCGTCACCGCCTACAGCCAGAAGGCGCTCTATTTTGCCGGCAAAAGCACCCATCACGTCGTCATAAACATCCCAGGTTTTAATACCCAATGCCTCTCTGGCGTAGAAAGAGTTCCATGGGTCAGGTGTTTTGAAGTTGGTAATATCCAGCAATCCTTCATCAACAACCGCAATCGAGTAGGCCATGGCCTGGCCACCCTTTTCTGATACCCCGATAGTGAAAGACTGCTCCGGACGTAAGTCGTCTGGCATGGCAATTACTGGCTCAAGCCTGGTGCCGGGGTCAACCACCTTCACCGACTGCACACCGTATAATCTGATGGGCAAGTCATTCGATGTTTGGCCGTGAGGTTGCAGCATCGTAAGATTGACGTAAAAATTTGGAGCCATGTCGCTGGTAGCTTCAAAGTCAACAGCCGTGTTGCCTTCCTTGGCTTCCACCCAAAAGGTTTGAAGTACTTTGCTTCCTGATTCCAGACTTACCAGTATGCGGTTGCCGGCCGTAGTAGGTATGGACAAAGCGATTTTTTCTCCCACTTTGTATTCTTCTTTTTCTATACCAAAGTCGAGCATGGAAGAGCCACCCAGCTCACCTCTTTTGCCTTTACCAGCCCAGCCCGGCCAGTCGATGTAGACCACCTGCCCGGCAGAGTGCCCCGAAATAGGGTCTTCCACCCGCACGAAATAGCGGCCCCATTGTGGATAGTCTATCCGCAGATTCCAGGAGCCCTCACCGTTGTTGGTGTCTACAAAGCCTTCTTTGATAGGGTCACGGTACGACCGGCCCACATAGTTGCTGATGGCGTCGTAGGAATTGTCCCACCACCATTTCCAGTCCAGCTTAAAAAGCTGCACCTTCACATTGCGCCGATTGATAGGGTTGCCATCGGCGTCGACCGATGCGATGCGGATAGCATGGTCTTTATCGGTAAGGATGATACCCCGCTTGTCGCCCTCAGGAGTTTTTACACCCACAAAGGTTGAATACGGATAGTAAGGCATGCTGACGTTGCTGATGCTGAAATCGCCACCTTCTTCAAATACTTTGCCCAGGAACCTGGCATTGAGAGCGCCAGGAGCATTGTTAGGCTCTCCCAAATTGATGTTGATCCGGGAATATCCGTCAGCATTCACCCTGCCTTCGTACACCATTTCCCGCTCGGAGTAGAAGTCTTTTGAGAGGTCGTCGAAGCTGTAGTTGGGGTATTTTTTGAACGTGGTTTTAATGGGGGATAAAACCAGTTCAAACTCCGCTTTCATGTTGCCTGCCTTGGCACCGCTAAGCCAGCGTACGTTCAAGTCGCCGGATGCTTGCTGGTCGGAGGAGGTGAACACGCTTTTGTTGAAATTAAGCTCTATTTTGAGCCTGTTGGGCTTGATGGTTTCTATTTTTATCTGTTTGCTGAAGGTGGCGCCGCCTACTTTGGCTTTGGCCAACCAGTTGCCCGTAGGGGCGTCTTTGTCTGTGAGCAGATCAAAGCGATACATGTCACCCACCGGCTGAGAGCTCACCTTGCGGGAGTAAAGCTGTCCCATGGGGTTCCACAGCTCCATGATCACAGGGTGCTCCGAAGGGAGGGTCTCCTCAATGTCCTCCAGAATAAACCCAAGATGCAGGGTGTCGGCCGGCCGCCAAACGCCACGTTCGCCGTAAATAAAACCTTTGAGTCCGTTTTGAATCCGCTCGCCAGTGACATCAAAATTACTCAGAGACAATGAGCTGCCGTCGTCAATTTTCAGGTAGCCTACCTGATTGTCTTTTTTGGCGATAATAACGAAAGGATTCCCCTTGCCTTGCAAGACCACTTTGCCGTCTCCATCGGTCTGACCGGAGCTTAGCAACTGCTGCTGGTAATCATAGGCTTTTACTTCGACGCCCGACATGGGCTGAACGTTCACCAGGTTAGTAGCAAACACATGCAGGTTACCATCGTCTCTTTTCTTCGCAATGAGCCCCAGGTCTGATGAGAAAAGCACCTTTCTGATAGAGCGTCGGTCTCCATAGTATGAACTGGTGCATGGATTGTCCCGGTCTTCATAGCGGTAGTCGTCGTTGTAATAGTCCTCATAGCCGTCCCAGTAAGACTCTTCCTCTTCTGCTCCCCAGTCTTCCTCTATATCATCCATTTCTTCAATGGCGCCGCCCTCAGCAGTACAGAAGTAGAGTGAATATTTCTTCCGGAAGCCTATCTTTATTTCATAAACCGCTCCGGGAGCAGTTTTAATAATTTCCTCCAGGTTAAGTGTGAAGCGATTCCATTTATTGAGGTTCGTTACTCCGGAGTTGTTGAGCTGGATAACAGTTTGCGTGACTGGGCGACCCACCCGTCGAAGTTCATAGCGGCCACCCATGTTGTTTGTTTGCAGGTATTGCAGCATGTTGTCCTCAAACACCCTGGTGACTGTAACGTCGACTGCGCTGAGCCCAACCGCTTCAAAAGGAAGGATAACCCCGTTTGTGCTGGGTAGGATAGATTTCCCCGAGCTGTCGACCAGACGTATCTCCGGTTTAACCTGCACCATTTCCAGACTGGTGCTGTAATCTTGTTTCAGGTTGTAGCCAGCAATGTTTTTGAGAGAATTGTGAATAGTGACTTCTACTGAGCCCTGAAGAGTAGAGGTAGGGTAAATTTTTAATTCATTCAAGCTGATAACTGTACGATGTCTGTTGCTGTTGCCGGCTAGCTGGATGAGGCCCTGAAGCGCTTGTCTGTCGTCCAGCGGGTCTGAAAAAAGAATGGAGATGTAGTCCTCTGCTCCGGTCACAAATTTACTAGACAGTACCGAAAAATCGCTTAGGGAAGGCACCTTCACCTCCTGTTCTTCCGATTTTTCGGCGCCAATGGAGGTGCCATTGAAGGCCAGCGTCACAGTGCTTTCCTTTTCGGAGCGGGTAACTTCTTCTACAACAAATGCGTGCATGTTGTTGTCGCCGTGTTTCCAGGTAATCTTGAGGTCTTTACCACCCTGAGTGGCTTTCAATACCTTTTCTACGTCCTCAATATCAGCAAAGTCGGCGGTCTGTACCTGGCCGTCAATCCTCATCCTCTTCAAGTCTTTTTTGTCGTATGGCTGGAGGTTGTTGACTATTCCGTCAAAATTTTGGATGAGTGTTTGAAAGGTGAACTTAAACTCACTTCTGTCGCCGGGCACATCCTTGAGCACCTTGCCCAGACTGAAAATAGCTTCGTATTTGGTGTTGCTGGGAAGGTATTCGGATGGAGTGTATACAATAGTACGGTTATCTTCCCAAAGTGCTGTTCCCTTCATTGATGGGGAAAACTTGAAAAAAGAGGCCTCAACAGCTTTGCCTGCCAGCGAGTCTCCGGCTGATTTAGCGAGTCGGATTCGGATAGATGAAGTGCGTGAAATCACACCGCCCGTGAAAGAGGAAATATAATCTACATAGAGATTCTTGGGGCTGCTAAAGTCGTCTTTTCTGGCGGCAGGGCCTGAGCCGCCGCAGGCAGTCAAAAGGTAAAAAATAGCAGAGCAAGCAAAAAGTTGTTTTAATACACGTTGCATAATGATGAAATTTTTCGGTTGGTAAATTAGCTACTGAAAATCAATTTGAGAGTGACCTTGTTGTAAATTAATTATTCAGCACACAATATCTTTTAGAGAAATATAGTATTTCGCCACCGAACATATTCCTTTTCGTGTAAATAAATCTATTGTATTGAAATGGCCAGCCAAACCATATAAGGCACAGGGATTACCTCATCGGGGCTTCTGCCCAGCTCTTTTAGTTTTTCGTTAGTCACGAAGCCATGCTTTTCCGTCGAAAGATCAGTCAGTGCATAGCCGTAGTCGGCAAGCAGGTCTTCAAATGGGCCGTAAACATGATGATCGATCATTACCTGTTTGATCAATTTATAGTCTAGCTTCTTTCCATTTTTGTTCACATGCGCTTTCCACTCACCGGAAGCATTGAAGGCTGCTATTTGGTTTTGGAGCACGTCGTCGTACTCCAGCGGATAGCCAATGTTTGCCGATGTTAAGCGAATGGGGATGAGCTGTGCGGCACTGTCCCATAGTATGCGGATGTTAGGTATTTCGTCGGACAGGTTTGTATCGTCCCGAGTATTTTTACTAACGAAGTAATTTAGAAAAATTGCCGTGTCCGACTCACCGTTTCTCCGAAAGGTCAATGACCGGTATCCATCATCTAAAGTCAGCTTTAGTGAAATGGACCTAAAAGAAGTATCGACCTCAATCTGCCCCTGGCATAAATGCGAAATGGGTAGCAATAAGATGAGAAGATATACCTTTGACGACACTGTTTTATTCTTTGTAATAAGCTCCAAAAAGAATCATCATTTCATCGGTGCTTCTCAGCCCGAAATGCAGGCTGCGATTTTCCTGGTTGTCATAAGTAGTCACAAGTTTCAGGCCACCTTTAGCCGGAATCACCAGCGGCGGATCGAGCTGCAGAATCGGTGGGTGCTCCCAGTCGTAGGAGATGTATACCAGCTTGCCGTCGTTTTCACCACCTATGGCATACACCCTGAATTCCGTCATATGGCTGTGTGCATGCGACCAAAGCTGGAAGATTGTCCTTTCCTCATCAAAGCGAAACTCTTTGGTAAGGCTCGTTTTCGTCTTTGCCGGGATATTGATATTGTCGTTGTTCAGGTTAAGGATCTCGGCAACATGCACTACCTCTTCCTCTTTTGTTGTGTAAATATTGGCGTACACCTCACCTACAACCGCCTCATTTGTTTTGTTGGCGTAGTGGCTGTTCATGTCGAACCCTGAGTTGGCAGGCACCTTCAAAGCCACCCCCTCCGGAAATGCATAGCGCATGCGTGGCCATTGCGTGCCTGTAACGAACTGGTGATAGGCCATGACAAGCAAAGTGGAGATAACATATTCTCCTTTGGCGTCATATACGTCTCTGATATAGTCGGACTTGGGCAAAAAGAGCTCCGGGATGTTGTTCGTGTAGTTGTAAAGGATAAAATGGTGGCTGCCCGGCCGCATGCTGAACTCCACCTCTTTGATGAAGATGGGGTCAGGATTATTGAGCAGCTTATAAGAGAACATTTCCCTGTCGGTATTGGCTGGTACATCAAATGGGCCGAGGTGGAACTGAATACCCTCACCAGGCACCGCCAGTGGTTCGAATGGAAGCACTTCAAAGGTAGTGGTGTCTTCAAGAATCGACCGGTCGACAATCTCTCCGTCTTTCGAAGCGCCATTGATGATCCACTGCCTGATAAACTCAAGCTCGCCGTTGGTCAGTACACCTCCAAGTGGCATGAGCGAGCCGTATTGTGGGTGATCCTGGTAAAAATGCTCCTGATCATGCACATTGATTTTTTCCCAAAGGAAGCTTTTGTAAAGGCTTTCTATGCCTTTGTCTCCCACCAGTTGCAGGCCATCGGCTTTTGCGGCTGCGTTGTTGGGGGTTCTGTTGATGAGCTGTTCGTACGACTCCTCTGCCGAAAGGATCAGGTCCGATTGCTTGGCGAATGTGGTGCCGGGCGAGTGACAGCTCACACAAGATACGTCCCATATTTCTCCCTGAATGATCTCGTAGGTCGATGTGTAGCCAGCCAATGGGTCTTTTGGAGGCTCCTCCGTTCTGTCGCAGCTGGTGCTTAGCAGGAGGCCGATGAGGTAGATGACTGAGCTTTTTGCTTTCATAAAGAGGGGGCTGTGTATAAAAATAGTGAATAAACCTGACTTTGCCGGGCTGCCCGTAGGTTTCTCCATCCATTTCCTCGTTTGAATTCATTCGAATAATAGTTATAATCACCTCTTTTAAAAACTACTCTTTCATGAAAATTAAACTACGCCTACGCTTTTCTATTGTCCTGCTAGTCCTTTTTGCAGGGCTTCTCCACCTCCATGCGCAACCGCTGCCGACCGCCAAACCCGAAGAGGTGGGCATGTCATCGGAAAGACTCCAACGCCTCAGTGCTGTGTTCAAACAATATGCGGACGACAAGAAGATGTCTGGCAATGTTATTTTGGTGATGCGCAAGGGTAAAGTGGTGTACCATGAAGCGTTTGGTATGAGAGACATCGAATCCAAAGCCGCTATGCCAAAGGATGCGATTTTTAGGATTGCATCGCAAACCAAGGCCCTTGTTAGCGTTTCGATCATGATGTTGCAGGAAGAAGGGAAGCTTCTGATAACTGATAACGTAAGTAAATACATTCCCGAGTTTGAAGAGACCACTGTAGCTGTGGACAAAGAAGATGGTGCGTATGACATTGTGCCGGCAAAAAGGCAAATCACGCTGAGAGACCTGCTCACTCACACAGCGGGCATTGGTTATGGTGGCGGGCCTGCCAAAGATAAATGGGAGGAGGCGGGCATCACGGGGTGGTATTTTGCCCACAGGGAAGAGCCAGTTGGGGCCACTATTGCCAAAATTGCTTCCCTGCCTATGGATGCGCAGCCAGGAGAGAAATTTGTGTATGGCTATAACACCGACATCCTTGGTGCGGTAGTTGAAAAGGCGTCGGGAATGCCGCTGGATCAGTTCATTAAGACAAGGATTACCGATCCGCTGGGAATGAATGATACGCACTTTTATCTACCAAAAAGCAAAGTAAATAAACTGGCAACAGTTTATTCGGCCTATCAGGATAAGCCAATGGAAAAGTCGCCGGTATCGGGAACGATGGTGAGCCAGGGAGCGTATGTGGACGGGCCCAGAAAAAGCTTTTCAGGAGGGGCTGGTTTGCTGAGTACAGCCGACAATTATGCGAAGTTCCTCCAAATGACGCTGAACGGGGGTGAACTCAATGGCACAAGGATTCTTTCACCAAAAACCATTGAATTGATGACGGTGAGTCATACAGATGATATTGAGTTTCGGGACGGGCAAGGGTTTGGCCTTGGGTTTTACGTGGTGGAGGATTTAGGCGAAAGAGGTATTCCGGGTTCGGTAGGCGAATACGGCTGGGGCGGTGCCTATGGTTCAACTTACTGGGTGGATCCGAAGGAAGAATTGGTGGTGGTGTACTTCAAGCAACTGATCCCAACTGCGGGCTTGGACGATCAGGCCAAGCTCAGAGCGCTGGTGTATCAGGCGATTTTGGAGTAATTCCATTGGGTAGGGTTTCAATGTTTTTCCGGTGGTGTAACCTCTGTTGGAGAAAGTACTCAGTTTGTAGTTATTTGATATTATGATGAAAAGAATAGCCCTGAACCACATCCTCGCTGCCCTTACAATTGTATCGATTTTTACTGCGTGTCAGCCATCGTTTGACGCCGATACTGGAAAGACGGAAGTCACGAAATGGCACCAAAACAAAACTGGTGCTGTTTCCCTCACATTCGATGACGGCACCATCCACCAGTTCACCATAGCCATGCCTATGCTCGACTCGCTTGGCATGAAGGGCACGTTTTACATCATCACCGGCAAAATACCTGAGTCGCAGTACCGGGGCACCTTTATCGGTAGGCCGGGAGAGGAGATCATTGCGGAAACTGCCAAAATACCAACGAACAAGGATAATCTGCTCGAGCGAGCGTCGGCCATTGGCTTTCTGGGCTATGAAGGCGGCCTGGATTATCACACCAGAGCTGGAGCGGCAGTCGACGCCGAAAACGTAGACAAGGCCATAGAAATCATTGAAGAAGGGTATGCGATGATCAGGGCTGGTAAGCTTAAGAAAGTGGGGCCGCCCAGCAGCTATAGAGAGGCTAACGACACCACTACCTGGGAGCTATACCGTCAGTATGCCGCCAATGGACATGAGATTGCCAGCCATACTGTCACTCATCCGAGGCTGGCTATTCTCGACGAGCCCAACATACTGTACGAGTTGGAAAAGAGTAAGGAAGAAATTGAAAATCAGATAGGCGACGATTACATATTTTCAGCCGAAGGGCCTTATGGTACTGAGCATGAGCATTCGGTGGAGTATGTGCTCAAGGTGTACGAATCGGCCCGCAACAGGATGCCTGAGCCGTTTCTGGCCGAGCTTAACAGGGGTTCAAAAGAGTCGCCTGCTGAAGGAAAAGAGGGGAAGGAGTATGTGCAGTGGCAGCGGGGACCTTTATTCAAAACCCCAATGGAGCTGATGAAGTCGTGGGTGGACACCACTGCCGCCCGCAGTGATACATGGCTCGTATTGGTGTTCCACGGCGTCGAGGGCGTTGGCTGGGAGGCCAAACCCAAAGAGCAGTTGAGACAGTACTTTGAGTACATAGCCAGTAAAAGAAATGACGTGTGGGTAGCTCCTTTTGTTGAGGTAACACAATACATCAGAGAACGAATGGCTGCTGAAATCAACACAAAGATTGATGGCAGCACTATCGTAGTGAACCTCACACATACCCTTGACCCGAAGTGGTATGGGCATAGCCTGACGCTCAAAACACTGGTACCCGATTGGGAAAAGGCGGAAGTGAAACAGGGTGAGACGCTACTTGCGGCCCGAATGACGGAGGAGGAAGGGAAAAAGTACGTGATGTATGAGGCTTTACCTAATGGCGAACCGATAACGATCAGGGAAATGGAATAGAGGATAAAGTGTCCAGAACTTTTTTTAAATACCGCCCATTTCAGCCAGCACGTTCACTGTCTTCCAGTTTCTGGTAGTAGCACCAACTTTCAGTTTAGACTCAAAAAAGGTATTGTTGATCTTTGTTCGGCCATAGCCGCTGGGGCAGTATACGTACACTTCTTTTCCCGTCAACACAAAGCGATCCGGGGCGTAGTCGTAGGTCAGCAGCTTATCCACGTTCTCCTGCTTTGGCAGCTCGTCAAGGAAGGTCACGTGCAGCTTGTCAGGTTCTATTTCCTTCTCATTAAGAAAGGGATTTCCCTCAATCACTTTTTTTATATCGGCCTGAGTGCTAACAAGCACAGGTACATCGAAACCAAAGCGCTGGCTGATGGCCACTTCAATAGCCTTCCTGATTGCTGAGGGAGATTTTTCTTCAATCGAAAAAGCCACGTTGCCGCTCTGGATATAGGTCTTCACTTGTTCATATCCCAATGACTCGTATAGTGCTTGCAGCTCTTTCATGGGCACCGGCTTGTGTCCGCCAACATTGATGCCTCTGAGGATGGAGATGTAGGTAGTCATGTTCGTGGACTGGCTTTTAAATACTAAAATTACATAAAACTTCGAAGTCAGCGTATTTTGGCATTTTCATACCACTAACCCTTTAGCGACTTTTCTTTTTGATAAATCTTTATAGATTTAGGCAAATTTTATTATTAATGAAATCTGACCGAACCGATCTGGAACTGTGGCAAATGATAGCACAGGACGATGCAGCTGCATTTGAGGAGCTGTATAATCGGTATTCCAAAGGTCTGTTCATTTATGCATTGAATATTTTTAAAAAGAGAGAGGCTTGCGAAGATATTGTTCAAAATGTTTTCATTGATTTTTGGTCCAAACGAAAAACAGTCAACATAGTCACTGTAAAACCATACTTGTTCCAATCAGTGAAATTCCAGGCCTTCAAGCACATGCGTGATGCCAAAATCTCTGACGAGGACCTAACCAGGTTGAATATTGTTGATGTGTCGGTTGATATCTTACAAAAGCTTGAGTTTGAAGAGCTTGAGGAGCTGATAAAAGACGTGGTGAGCTCCCTGCCTCCCCGGTGCCAGGAGATATTTGTGATGAGCCGGTTTCAGAATAAGTCAAATCAGGAGATTGCCATAGAGTTAAAAATTTCGATGCAGGCGGTGAAGAATCAAATAAGCAAAGCATTGAAATCGTTGAAGCAAGAACTTCACCCCCATAAAATTGCAGCAATCGCTTTGCTGTTGGAACTATAAGGCTCGTTTAGCCTGGAATTTCCCTTACGCTAAATCAGCCGCTGCCACTACGCCGGAACTTTAATGGCGTAAGTCTTTCAAAACTTTTCCCCTCAGATAAACTATTCTTCTTTTTTTTTTTGAAGTGGACGTGTACCTATTGATCACTTATGGTACTTAACACTATACAAAAAAACAAAAGAGTACCAGATGGATGCTAAACAGGCACGAGCACTTTTTAATAAATATGTGAACAATGAATGTTCTCCTGAAGAGCGTGAGCTTTTGGAAAAGTATTTAGATTCATTTCAGGATGATAGCTTGGAACTTTCAGACTTGAACTTTGATGAGGAAATCAAACCAAAGATGTGGTCGAAGATTATGTCGGAGACAACAAAAGAGAAGCAGCCAGTCGTTAGAGTCCTCTCATTTTCCAGCCTGCTGAAGTACGCAGCCGTTATTGCAGGAATTGCGATCGGCGTCTCAATATGGGCCAACCTTTACAATACTAACAGTCAATCACTTGTTATCGGCGATGATAAAGTAGTTCTGAGAACAAGCAAGGGCACGTCCAACGAAATTGCTATTGGAGGTATCAGCCAAATTAATGATGATGAAGGGGGCGTAATCGCTTCCCAGGAAGGTGATGTGATTGTTTACAAGCCGAAGAGTGATATTAAGCAACTGGTATTTAACGAGATAGAAGTACCGAGAGGAAAGACCTTCAAGGTGGTGCTTTCTGATGGCACATCTGTGCATCTCAATTCCGGTACAATTTTTAAGTTTCCAATCAACTTTATTCAGGGTGAGGAAAGAAAAGTCTTTCTGACTGGAGAAGCATACTTTGAAGTAGCGAAGGATCCAGAACACCCTTTTTTGGTAAACACCAGTGGCATGGATGTCAGGGTTTTAGGAACACATTTCAACGTCAGTTCTTATGAAGGGTCAGTGGCTCATGCTGTATTAATTGAAGGCAGCGTGGCCGTTCAGGAGAAAGATGGCGGTAACATCGTTGGCACTGAGAAAGTGATTGTGCCTGGTCAAAAGGCTTCTTTGGTTTCTGGCAATATCGAAGTAAAGGAAGTGGATGTGGAAGACTACGTGGGTTGGATGCGAAATGTGTTGATATTCAACGACGAGCCTTTTTCTGAGATAGTGAAGAAAATAGAAAGAAGATATAACGTGGAAATCAAAAACGACTACAAAGAGCTAGCACCTGTCCGATTCAATGGAAAGTTTGATAACGAAACGGTCATCGACTTGCTGGAGACATTTAGAGCTAGTGCTGGTTTTGACTACCACATTTCGGATAACAAAGTAATTATCAACCAAAACAAACGAAACAGCCTATGAAATGAAACACACTTAAAAAAAGATCGGGAAACGCTGGCACGCTCCCCGATGTAGTTGGATCTTAATAAACATACCTATTTAAAAAAATCACCCAAAGTTATGAAAAAATCAAGTTGGTTTTCCATGCTTGTGGAAAGTAATTTTTACAAGCACAGTGGTTTGAAGCTCTTTCTCTTCCTGATGGTCGTTGGTTTGCCGAAAATTCAGGCCAATGCCTATTCGCAATTCGAGGAGATTACGCTGCACATTGAGAACAAGACGATCAAGCAGGTCTTGGTAGAAATTGAATCCAAAAGTCAGTTCAAATTCTTTTATAAGACGGATGAGATTGACCTGGAAAGAAAGGTCTCTATTAACGTGGATCGAATGCCCGTTGATAAAATTCTTGAGCAGGTCTTTGACGACGGAACGGTTTCATTCAGTACAATCAAAAATCAGATTGTTCTGAAAAAGGCTGAACCTAAGCCTGCAAAAACCATTAAACCTGATAGCAGGAGAGAAACGCAGGAAGCTAATCCCGCTGTTTCGGTAAGTGGTAAGGTATCAGATGAGCAAGGTATTGGCATTCCTGGTGTGTCTGTGATCGAAAAGGGGACATCCAATGGTGTGGCAACAGACGTTGAGGGAGGCTATAGTATTGACGTGGATAGCCCCAATTCTACGCTGGTGTTTTCATCAATTGGCTATATCACACAAGAAATTCGTGTGGGGGCTGTCAGCTCTCTTAATGTCTCGATGGTTGAAGACGTACAGTCTTTGAATGAGATTGTGGTGCTGGGCTATGCTTCGCAAAGCAAGGAGGACCTTACCGGCGCAGTGTCTAGCTTAAAGTCAGAGGATATCAAGAATTTGCCGGTTACCAGTGCTGCTGAGCTTTTGCAGGGCAGGGTTGCAGGTGTGCAGGTGGTTAAGTCTTCAGGAGCACCGGGTGCCACATCTGATATCGTTGTTCGTGGTGGAGGCTCCGTGAACGGAATGTCTCCATTGTTCATTGTCGATGGCGTGCGAATGGGCACTAACTATTCTTTCAATAGTGAGGACATTGAGTCAATGGAAATCCTGAAAGATGCGAGTGCTGCTGCGATTTATGGAGCGCAGGCAGCAGGTGGCGTTGTTTTGATTCAGACCAAGAGAGGCTCTGGAAATAATGAGAAGATCAATATCAACGTAAGCGGCTATAGCGGGATCAGAAATACACGGCCGCTGGTGCCATTGATGAACACACAGCAAATGTTTGCTGCACGAAAAGCATTTGGCTATGACGTGTCAGCATGGGGCGACCCCAACTCCTTGCCCGATGTGGATTGGGTGGACGAACTCTATAACCCGGGAAACGATAATAACTACACGGTCTCTCTGGCAGGATCTTCGCAGAAGGCTAACTACTATTTGTCGGGAAACATATTTAAACAAAAAGGAATCAAGCTGGATAACTCTTTTGAGCGTTATTCCTTCAGAACCAATTCCGATTTTCACTTGTCGAAAAATGTGACGGTAGGTGAAACTGTTTATCTGTACAAAAGCTATTTGAACCCGGATCAGGGAGGAAACTATTGGAGGACAGTGCCCACCATGCCCGTGTACGAGCCGGACGGAAGCTGGGGGCAGGCACCTTCTGCCGGGTACTTTAATGGCAATAATCCGGCACTTGTAGCCCTAACCAACCATGGCGGGCAGGATGAATTTGCCATTCAGAGCAATGCCTATGTTGATATTAAAATAATGGAAGGACTTAACCTTCGTGGCACGTTGGGCGCTAACATTGGCAGCAGCGTGAATAGTATTTTCTCGGAGGCATACAACATCGGCTCACAGTCAGCGCCTGCTATCTTCACCGAGACCTACACCGATTGGGAGAATTATACTGCCAACCTGGTGGCTAGCTATGAAAAGATGGTTGGAGACCACAGCTTCAAAGCATTGGCTGGTTACGAGATGTACAAGGAGGATAGAAAATATGTGACTGTCAACGCAACAAACTTTGTTGCTGATGTAACAGAGTCATTTTTCTTAAATAACGACGTGACATCCCAGCGTGTAACAGGTGGACCTTCGCCTGATCAAAGATTGCTTTCGCAGTTTGGTCGTATTAACTACTCGTATGCTGGTAAATACCTGGCATCTGCCACCATCCGACGAGACGGCTCGGATAGGTTTGGGCCTGCTAATAAATGGGGTGTTTTTCCTGCATTCTCCGCCGGATGGAGGATTAGCGAAGAGGGATTCTTTGACCAGGGTGGGTTTATTTCATCTATGCAATTGCGGGCCAGCTATGGCGCACTGGGAAACATAGGGGCAATTCCTCAATACCTGTACCAGGTATCTTACTCTCCACAAAATTTTCACGCTTTAGGCGATGGCAGAGCGGTACAATCTTACTCCAGAGCACTTAGCCTTGCCAACACCGAGATAAAATGGGAAGAAGTGAAAACTACTGATTTTGGTGTTGATTTTGGCTTATTGGATCAACGACTGACAGTGACCATGGATTGGTACAAGAGGCTAACCTCAGATATGATTTATCAGCTTCCGCTTCCTATGTCGTCGGGCTATGTTGCCGGACGTTTGCTGGCTTCTAACCCAGTGTTCACAAACATTGGTGAACTCAGCAACACAGGTCTCGAAATTGGAGCTAACTACGAACAATCAGTTGGTGATCTTCAGATGAATTTTGGCTTAACCGGCGCTTTTAACAAAAACAAGGTGGTCAGCCTTGACGGTTCAGGCACTAAGTCCATTAATGATGGCGTAGGTGGACAGTATTTGTCAAATTCGATTTCCAGGACGGTTGATGGCCAGCCAATGAGCCAGTTCTTTGGCTATGTGGTGGAAGGGATATTCGCCACCGACCAGGAAGCTCAGGAAAGAGGAGTGGTGCAGGACGGAGCTGGGGCCGGTGATCTGATTTACAAGGATGTGAACGGCGATGGCGTAATCACGCAGGATGACAGAGATTTTATCGGAAACCCGTGGCCAAAGCTCAACTTCGGCATAAATATCAACATGAAGTACAGAGGCTTCGACCTTGCATTGGCCTTCCAGGGTGTATCTGGCGTGGACCTTTACAATGCCAACCGTCATTATTCAGATTTTCTGGCTGGTGACTATAATTCTTCTCCTGAGGTGTTCAAAGCTTCATTCTTTGATGGAAATGGCCTTACCAGTGTGCCAAGGCTAGGCTTTACGGACGTTAACGGAAATTACCAAAGAGATCCCAATGCAAACTACACGAACATTTCAAGCTATTTCGTTGAGAATGGATCATATCTGAAGCTTAGGAATCTTCAGTTTGGGTATAGTTTCCCAACAGCGGCGCTGTCGAATATCAAAGTGTCTGCCCTAAGAATTTACCTGATGGCCGACAACTTCCTGACTTTTACGAAGTACAAGGGAGTTGATCCGGAAGTGCTCGGGGAAGGAACAGTGGGCAGCAGAGGTATAGACTTTAACTCCAGGTACCCTCAGACAACATTTGTTTCAGCCGGTTTTAACCTAAGCTTCTAAGGTTTTTCACGAAGACTAAATGTAGAAAATCATGAAAAAATATATTGTAATACTATCGTTTGCGTTTTTGATGGGCTGTTCAGAAGAGTTTTTGTCTGTAGACAACCCGAACGCCCTGACACCTTCTGCTTTTCCAACATCGGCTGCCGACCTGGAGTCGATCTTAATTGGGGTTTATGGAACCCAACATGGTTATGGGTTGTATGGCCACACTATTTTAGCTAAGGGATATCATGTGTGGGATCATACTATGAACCTGGCGTGGCAGGGAACCCAAACCTGGATCAACCAGGCACAAAATGACACCAGGCCGTCCGACGAATTTCTGAAAGATATTTGGAAGGATTCCTATAAGGGTGTGATTCGTGCCAACAGCCTCCTGGAATCCGTGGAAGGATTTCGGTCGGGTGAGGTAAAGCCAGCGACGGCCGTCACGGGCGATCAACTAGATAAATTTGAAGGCCAGGCACTTTATCTGCGTGCATGGTTCTACTATAACCTGATCATCATTTTTGGTGAGGACATGATCATCAACGGACAAGGACGTGATGCCATGGGCGTACCCATCGTTTTAAAAACCGCCAATAGCGTTTCTGAAACATTTGTTGGCAGGGCTTCAGTGGGAGAAGTGTGGGATCAGATCAAGGACGATCTTCAGAAATCACTTGCATTGATGGGCACCACTACCTGGTCAGGTGCGGATCGTTTTAAGATAAATCAGTGGGGACTAAAGGGCCTGCTTGGAAAGGTGTATGCTTTGACAGGCGACTGGGAAACAGCAAAAGGTTACCTGAAGGATGTGATTGACAACAGCGGCAAGTCACTCGTTCCATTCAATGTTTATAAGAACATGTACAACTCTGACCCGGCCAATGAATTCAATTCCGAATCACTTATTGAAATAGCCCTTGAGGATGATAACGTGGGTAGATCAAATGATGAGACGTCGCTGGGATCGTGGTATGCCAGCATAGTGGCGCCGTCTATCGTCATCAACGACCTTCCCTTGGCCTCAAGCTGGTCCAATGAGTTTATTCATGAGAAGAACCTGGCTCGCTTTGGTTTTACGCAAGATCACTATTTTCAGGATGGCGTGGTGGAACCACGGGCATCTAACGTAAGACCTGGGTATGTGGCTGAGGCCCTGGCACTTCGTGCTGACCCACTGAACAGCCCGGTTGATCCGAGATTATATATTGCCGGATTTCAGCCCTACGCTGATTCAATTATGGCCGATGGCAAAAAGACTGCCATCTCACATTTTGCCGATGGTGTTGAGGTGAACAGACCTGCCTGGAGCTTCCGCAAGTATGTAAATGTGACGGAGAGGCAAAGGCTTATCAGAGATAGTGGTGCCAATTTCTATCTTCTTCGTCTGGCTGATGTATACCTACTCTATGCCGAAGCCTCGATTGAAACAGGCGACATCGCTACTGGTCTTGAGTACATCAATAAGGTGCACAGACGTGCCTACAACCTTCCTGTGGATGCGCCTCATCCAAGCGATTATGTCACTCTCACCGATGCTACTAAAGCTGTTGGTGATCCAGAACTCGGCAACAATGTGCTGAGATATGAGCGCTTTGTGGAGCTATTCGGCGAGGGACAAAAATGGACTGACACCAGAAGGTGGAAAAATGGTAGCGCAGAGGCAGCTATTTATCAGACTGTACGAGGAGGTACGATCAACTGGGAAGATACTGACTACGCTCAGCCAATTCCTACCCTGGAGATAGAGAACAATGTCGCTATCAATTTCTCAGACCAAAACCCCGGCTACTAAATAGAAAATGGGCTAAAGCAGCAGAAAGAAGTTGCAGGAAAATGTGCAGAATCTCAACTGCTTTGGCCCGCTTTCTTTACCGAATCAATGAGCCAGGTGTACTGAAATAAATTAAAGTTTTTTGACACAAAGTTTACAACACCCTTTTTCGAAATGGCTGGGCTGGATAACTATTACCTGTTACGAACGATAAATGTTATGAACAAAGCATTTTTGACTGCGACCCTTTTGGTGATTTGGTATGTTCCGACAAGGGCTCAGGAAGTCCCAAAAGCAAAAATTTCTAACGGAACTATAAGTGCAGAAATCTACTTGCCCGATGCTGTAAATGGTTACTACAGGGGAGCAAGGTTTGACTGGTCAGGCGTGGTTTCACAACTTAACTACAAAGGACACAGCTACTTCGGGCAATGGTTCGAGAAGTACGACCCCTTTTTACACGATGCAATAACCGGCCCTGTGGAGGCTTTTGACCCGCTGGGATACGACCAGGCCAAAGTAGGCCAGACGTTTGTCAAGGTTGGAATAGGAGTGCTGGAAAGGCTGGACACCGCCCCTTACCATTTTTCAAAACCTTACAAAATTGTTGACCATGGTATATGGAGCATTAAGCACAGTGCTGACAAGGTAGAATTTGTCCACGATTTAGTAAGTGAGGAATATAGCTACAGCTACAAAAAAGTAGTAAGGCTAAGTGGAAACAAAATGATAATTGACCACACCCTGACGAATAAGGGAGGTCAGGTCATCGATACGCAGGTGTTTGATCACAACTTTTTTGTCATCGACAATGCCACCGTAGGTCCTGGTTTCCTCATTCGATTCCCCTTTGAGGTGGAAGGGGATGCTAGTGGGCTTGGCGACTTTGCCGAGGTGAGTAGTGGGGAAGTTAGCTACACGGGGGTGTTGGGCAAAAACGACCATGCCCGACTTCGCTCGATTGGTGGTTATGGCGGCTCTGCGTCAGACTATGATATAGCGATTGAGAACAGAAACACTGGTGCAGGAGTAAGAATTACCTGCGATAGACCGCTATCGAGGTTGATTTTTTGGTCAGCTATGAAAACGGTTTGTCCAGAGCCCTATATCAGCGTCAAAGTAGCTGAGTCGGAGTCATTTTCATGGACAATTACTTACGATTACTACACACTTTGATTGACATGCTAAAGATGAAATTTAGACTTAAAAGTCTTGCCATACTACTGGCATTTGTATCTGGTTGCCAGCAGAGCGAGTCAGATAAAACAGTCTCAAGGTTTGATACAGGTGCGAACTGGCCTGTTTACGGGGGTAATAATGCCGGAAACAGGTATTCACCGCTCGATCAGATTACTATTGAGAATGTAAGCCAACTTGAAGTGGCGTGGATGTACAAAGCGAGAGAACCACAAGAGCCGGGGAGCAGCGCCAGAGTACGGGAAATCCAGTGTCAGCCGATTGTAATAGATGGTGTGCTATATGCGACAACGCCGCTTCTCCAGCTATTTGCCGTTAATGCGGCAACCGGGGAAGAGCTTTGGAAGTTTTCGCCACCTGAAGAGGGCTTTCGCAACCGTGGTGTCATGTACTGGGAGAATGGAAACGACAAGCGCATTTTGTATACTGTCGAATCAAATCTTTATGCGGTAAACGCTGCCACTGGTAAACTGATTCCTGGTTTTGGAAACGACGGGGTGGTTGATCTTCGGCAGGGGCTTTCGGACGGTATCGACGCCGATATCACAAAAACACGAGTAAGAGCAACTTCACCAGGTGTGATTTACAAAAATACGCTTGTGATCGGCTCAGCTGTGTCTGAAGCCGGCGATGGTGCTCCTGGCCACGTGCGGGCATTCAATGTTGTCACCGGAGAACTGGAATGGGTGTTTCACACCATTCCACATCCAGGAGAGGTTGGTTACGAAACATGGCCTGAGGGTGCCTACAAGGAAGTTGGTGGCGCAAACACCTGGTCTGGAATGATCCTGGATGAGAAAAATGGAGTGGTGTTTTTTGGTACTGGTTCGCCTGCAGCGGACTTCTATGGCGGAAGCAGAGCAGGACAAAATCTCTTTGCCAACAGTATAGTGGCTTTGAATGCTAGCGACGGCAGCCTCGTATGGTACTACCAAACCATTAGCCACGACCTGTGGGACAGAGATCATCCACTGCAACCTAATCTTGCTACCATCGAGCACAACGGACAAAAGCTTGAGGTAGTTGTTCAGGCGACGAAAGATGGGATGGTGTATGTGCTCAATAGCAAAACAGGGGAGTCGGTATTTCCGGTAGAGGAAAGAACGGTGCCAACCAATGGCTTACCCGGGGAGTCACCATGGCCCACCCAAAAGTTTCCATTGAAGCCAGCTCCATTCTCAAGGCAGGTGTATACCGAGGATGATGTTTCCGACATTTCACCCGAAGCAGAAGCCTATACCAGGCAAATATATAAGAGATATAAAACGGATAATAAGTTCGCTCCTCCAAGCAAAGAAGGAACGCTATTGTTCGGCTATAGTGGCGGAGCAGAGTGGGGTGGAAATGCAATCGACCCCGACGGAATATTATACCAAAATGCCAACGACAACCCGTGGATTCTTGAGATGACTGAAAATATCCAGCAAGGGGACGCTGGTGATGAGGTATTGTCGGGTGAGCAACTGTTTTCGCTCAATTGTGCAGCATGCCATGGCAAGGACAAGAAGGGTAATGGAACCGATTTTCCCGACATAAGCAATGTTAAGAATCAATACAATAGCGCTCAGCTACTAAACATCCTTGGGGGCGGCATAGGTAGAATGCCGTCTTTCCAACACCTGGCAGAAAGGGATCGGAAGACAATTGTCAGCTACTTGCTGGAAGAAACAAAAACGCAGGGAGATGGCACAGCAGACGAGCGAAGCGAGCCACAGCCATCATTGACACAGAATGCGTTTGGCTTTCAGCCGGCTTATGTCAAAAAGGCCTGGACGAAGCTTTTTGATGAGCAGGGTTATCCCGGAATCAAGCCGCCGTGGGGGACGCTTAACGCCATTGACCTCAATACAGGGGACTACCTATGGACGGTTCCTCTGGGAGAATTTCCGGAGTTGACAGAGAAGGGTATTTCAATAACCGGCACAGAAAGCTACGGAGGCCCGGTGGTCACTGCCGGAGGCCTCGTCTTTATCGCTGGTACCAAAGACGAAAGAATCAGAGCCTTTGATAAAAACACTGGAAAAGTGGTGTGGGAATATCAACTGCCAGCTGCGGGTTTTGCTACACCGGCTATTTACGAAGTGGATGGCAAGCAGTACGTGGCCATTGCCGCAGGTGGAGCAAGAGGGCAAAAAGCCGGTGACTACTATGTGGCCTTCAAACTTCCCGATTGATCACAACCTAGTTGACTTAAAATAAGACCAGAACATACACTTAAACACTAATACCATGAAAAAAGATGAAAATATAGAAAGCCGTAGAAATGTCCTCCGGACATTGGGAATTGGATCGGCAGCCGGCACCCTTGGGCTCTTTGGCTTTAGCAGCGCCAATGCGAAAGACAAAGAAACGCCAGCGTACGCAAAGGGCACCGCACCAGTCACGATCAAGAACGTAAAGGCGATTGCTACCTCGCCAAGCAATGCCAATCTCATTGTGGTTAAAGTTGAGACTAGCGAACCCGGGTTATATGGTTTAGGCTGCTCCACTTTCACTCAGCGTGCATCGGTAGTGGTTACAGCCATCAATGACTACCTGGCTCCGTTTTGCAAGGGCAAGGACGTGGATAACATAGAAGACATGTGGAACTCGTTCTACATCGACTCCTATTGGCGCAATGGCCCGGTGCTGAACAATGTACTGAGCGGGCTTGATCAGGCTCTTTGGGATATCAAGGGGAAAAGAGCAGGTATGCCTGTATACCAGCTGCTCGGCGGCAAGTCACGTTTTGCCATACCCGTTTATGCACGGACAGGAGGATCCATTCAGGAAGTGGCTGATAACGTCAATCGTTTTAAGGAAGAGGGCTATCAGTACGTTCGGATGAGCTCTCCATCATTGACTGACGATTCTTACGTCCCAGACTTTAAAAAGGCGGGATATGGTTATGCGGGAGATCGCTACTTCCATCCTCAGAAATACATCAAATCGGTAATAGAGCTTTTTGACACGGTAAGAAAGCAATGTGGTGACGAGATTGATCTCATGCATGACATTCATGAGAAGATCCAGCCCATGGAGGCGATTCAACTCATCAACTCGGTAGAGCAGTACCGGCCATTCTTCATGGAGGATCCTTTGTCTCCCGAAAACCAGGGCTGGTGGCCACAGCTCAGAGAAAGCACCAATGTGCCTATCTCAATGGGAGAGCTCTTTAATAACATCAATGAATTTCTGGATCCTATCGCCAATCGCTATTTTGATTATATCAGGTGCCACGTGTCGCAGATCGGCGGTATTACTCCTGCCATGAAAATCGCCAGATTAGGTGAATTCTTCGGTGTTCGTACCGCCTGGCACGGCCCTGGCGATGTGTCACCAGTTGGTCATGCAGCCCATGCGCATGTGGACATGGCCATCTGGAACTTTGGCGTTCAGGAAGGCCGGATATTTCCAGAGGCAGAACAGGAAGTGTTCCCCGGATCTCCGACTACCACAAATGGTTATATGCACCTGAACGACAAGCCTGGTATTGGGGTGGACATTGATGAGAAGCTGGCCGCTAAATATCCTATCAGGCTAAGGGGCTATAATCAGATACGAAACGCTGACGGTACCATCATAAGGCCGTAGGGCTCACATAAGACATTGAGTTTGTAGGTTGTATATGTTGTTTAAGTAGGTGGAAAGGTGCGCCAGCCTTGGCGCACTTTTTTCAAGCTTTTTAAATAACGACGGGGGAGGTACATGCCTTTGAGGTAACAAACCGTTAAGTGCAATATTTAAAATAATCATAGCCGATCCATAGTCAGCTGTATGCAATCAAGGAAGAAATAGGAAAGCTTTATTGAACAAATCAGATCATCAAGAGAAATGAAATCATCAAAAATAGTTACGCTAATTATACTGCTGTCAGCAGCAGTTGGTATGGTAAGAGGTCAGGGAATACCATCGGGTGCACTGAAGGTAGGTGCGGCCAGAGAAATAATGAACCCGCCAGCAAGCATTTTCACCGCTTCTGCCGATCAGTTTCGGAGGTTTAGTGGCATTCACGATTCGCTGCTTGTTCGCTCCATTGTAATAGATAATGGATTCAAAAAAGTGGCGTTGGTGTCTATGGACATAAGCAAAGTGCCCGGCGGAGCCCGCTTTATTCAGGAAGTGGCTGCCGGTACTAAGATTCCGCAAGAGGATTTGTTCATAGCGGCTACACATGATCATAACACCATACAGCTGCCAGCAAATGATTATGCTGACGAGTACTACAACATCATTAAGAATGCCACGATAAAATCTATTAATGCAGCCAATGCTAAACTACAGCCTGCTAAAGTGGGATTTGCAAAAGGTAAAGCCTATATCAATACCAACCGGGACGAGAAAATTGGTGAAGGCTACCACATGGGCTATAACCCGGACGGTCCTTCCGACAAGACGGTGGCTGTTGTTTCATTTACTACGCTTTCGGGTGAACCAATTGCCATTTATGCCAACTACGCCGTGCATGCCGTTGTGATGTATCGGGCTAGCACAAAGGATGGACTTCCTGAAATATCGGCCGACTTGCCAGGGGCAACCGCTAAGTATGTTGACAGGCATTTCAAAAACGCCGTGACAGTTTGGACAAGTGGTGCAGCTGGGGATCAAAACCCTATGTTTATGTCGACCTACAATCAGGATCATCCAGACACACAGGACGAAGGTATTGGGGGATATGCCATACTTGATGTGCAGGCTAGGAGACTGGGAGAAGAGATTGTTCGACTTGTTAAATCGATTAAAAATACTGATCAGACAGCGCAAATCTGGAGTAAAAAAACCTCAGTAACCTGTGAAGGGCAGGAAAGGAAATATCCAAGAAAGCCTGAAGAGCCAAGAGGTGGGTACCTCGCACCAACCAAAGTCGAAATGGTTGATGGAGACCCGGTAACTATTCCATTACACTTGTTGATGATCAACGATATCGCACTGGCCGGAGTAGCTGCTGAAGTGTTTACCGAAATTGGGATGCATTTGAAGGAAACCTCACGATTTGACAGGACGATGATGGTGACAGTAATGGCAAATGCTATTGGATATGTACCTACCGATGCAGCTTACCTGATGCCTTCGGAAAAAGCCCTTGGCAATAGTTTGAAGCCAGGCTGTGCTGAACCTGCGATGATAGATGCATTTGTTCAGCTTATGGACGAATACATTGCGCTCAAGCAAAAATCCAACTAGCTTCTGCCGAGCAACTTCATTTCTTGAATAGGGCGTAGGGGGCTTAGCTAAAAGGCAGAGCCAAGGGGTTCTATGCTCTATTCATTCACAAAAAAATATAGAAATCATTGAGAAATGAGACACCTGATCCTTTTTCTATTCGTTGTTGCCATTATTTCAATCTCCTCATTGTCGGCGAGGCAGTTACAGGGTGATTTGTCAAGCTATCAACTGCATATAAAGAGGAATAATGATCCGATTAAAGTTGATGGTATGCTAGATGAGGACTCATGGTCTACGCCAAACGTTGCGAGTGATTTCTGGCAGCAATACCCCAAGGATAACATAAAAACGGATGTTCGCACTGAAGTTAGAATGACTTACGATGCCGATAACTTATACATCGCTGCTATTTGCTATGATGTGGAGGATTATGTTGTTCATACTTTAAAGAGAGACAACGGACTTTTCACCAGTGATGCCTTTGGGATAGTTATCGATCCGGTAAATAGCAATACCAATGGCTTTCTTTTTGGTGTAAGTCCCTACAATGTGCAGACGGAAGAGCTGCTTGGGCCCAATGCTACCCAACCCGACAGGATGACTTTTAGCTGGGACAACCGGTGGTACTCTGCCGTTACCCGCCACCCGGACAGGTATGTTGTTGAGATGGCGATCCCATTCAAAACCCTGCGGTTCAACAGCCAAAACAGTACCTGGGGCGTCAATTTCTTTCGCAATGATATGTCGAGGAATCAAAAGTATAGCTGGACTCCGTTGCCTGTTAATTTTGAACTTTATGACCTGGGGTACACCGGTGATCTGAAATGGGACATTGCCCCGACAAAAAATGGCACCAATATCTCGGTGCTGCCCTATGTTACAGGCGGCGTAACAAGAGACAACGAGGCCGAATCGCCTCGCTCTGAGACGAGCGTGCGTGTGGGAGGAGATGCGAAAATTGCACTCACTTCTTCACTCAACCTGGACCTTACGGTTAATCCCGATTTTTCGACTGTTGACGTGGATGTGCAGCAAACGAACCTGACCAGGTTCAACCTCAGGTTTCCTGAAAAACGTGGTTTTTTTCTCGAAAACAATGACCTCTTTACCGAGTTTGGCCCCAACGATGCCAAGCCCATTTTTACCAGACGAATGGGACTCGACATGGACAACAGGCCGGTTGCAATTAACTACGGAGCCCGATTGAGTGGAAATGTGACTCCCAACACCAGGATCGGTCTGTTGCATCTTCAAACCAAATCAAATGATACCGTGCCAGGACAAAACTATTCCATAGCCGTTTTTAATCAGAGAATTTGGAGTCGCTCCGTTTTGAGAGGCTATGTTACAAATCGCCAGGCTTACACACAAGAGGATGGTTGGCAAGGGAATAATTATGGGAGAAATACTGGATTGGAATTTAACTACCTGAACAACTCTGGTACCTGGAATTATTTTGCGGCTTATCACCTTTCAGCGAAGCCTGACGCTGGTTATGGGTCGTTTACGAACCTGGGTATTGAATATGCGGGAAGAAAATGGAAGGCACGCATAAATTACTGGAACATATCGTCCGACTATTTCGCCGACATGGGCTTTTTTCCCCGTCTTGAAAACTACGATGCTGTGAGAGATACACTGATTCATCTCGGTTGGGAGCGAATTTATGGCAGGTTCGGCTATGTGTTTCGTCCGGCAAAGGGCAGCAAGATTGTGGCGCACGACATAGAGTTGAGAACCTATAACGATCTTTACCCGGACGGCACCATCAGCGACCTGGAGAACAGGATTGACTATAAGATCAAATTCCAAAACACGGCCGAACTCCAGCTACAACCGCAGCTACTTAAGACCAACCTAAGATTTCCTACAGACTTTACCGATGCCGCACCGCTGATGCCGGGTTCATTCGACTATGGACGGTTCAATGTCACCTACCAGTCCGATGCCAGGAAATTATTCTCATGGCAAACTGAAGTAGGTGTGGGGCAGTACTACAATGGCAGCCTAACCAGGTACTTGCTTCAGCTGAACTACCGGAGGCAGCCCTGGGGAACCTTCTCCGTGGGCTGGGAGCAAAACAACCTAAAGCTGCCTGATCCATACGGGGAGTCAAACCTCAGGCTGGTAAACGCCCGAGCTGAAGTCAATTTTAGCACGAAGGTATTTTGGACAACTTTCTTGCAATACAATACACAGCGGGAGAATTTCAATGTGAACAGCAGGCTGCAGTGGCGCTACAGTACCATGTCGGATATCTTTCTTGTGTACAGCGACAACTATACTACGTCGCCGTTTCTTCAAAATAACCGAAACAGAGCCATACTTCTTAAGCTCAATTACATGTTCAATTTATAGCAGTCACTATGCACGGAGCCGGTCATTACTATCACATTTCTTCTTCTTTAATAAGTCACAAAAACATCTTATAGAATGAAAAAAGCCTTATACAGTTTAATATTTACTCTCCTTGTCGTTTTGTTAAGTTGCGGCGAGCAAAACAGTCAGTCAGCTGTACAGGGAGCAGGTGACGCCCCTGGCCAGAAGATTAATGCTGACCTGGTGAAACTGACTGTTGATGGCCTGAACATGGCCCTGCTTAACAGAGACCGAAAGACGTTGATAAGCATATGCGCAGCAGAGCTTAGTTACGGGCATTCGAGTGGCGCTGTTCAGGACAAACAAACCTTTGTCGATGATGTGGTGAACGGGCCATTTGTTTTCCTGTCTATCGAAACAGAAAACCAAAAAATAACCACTACTGAAGATATGGCGATTGTAAGGCATGTCTTTCAGGCTAAGGGACTCAACAACGGAGACACGGTTGATATGCGCATTGGCAACGCACAGCTTTACAAGTTGTACCCGAACGGCCATCTTCGCCTGGTCTTGCGCCAGGCTTTTAAGTTATGACGGGCCAGGCCGCCATGGTAAATTAATAATTCACCCTAAACCACGAAGTTTTGAAAAAATTCAACATCTACTCAACAGCCCTCGGGGCTACTTTGCTTCTTCTTTTACTGATACTCTTTACCATATTCACCGGTGGGCTGTCGCAGGCTGGTTCACTCATTATAGCGTTTTTTACATTGCTTGCTTTCGGCTTCAGTGGCCACGAGCAGCTGAGAGGCTATGTGTTTACCACTATGATCTTTGCCGGTGTAACCATAGCCTTGTATTACCCAGAGTATTTTCTGGTAATAGAAGGTTTCAAACTCACCAACCTGATCATACCACTGATTCAAATTATCATGTTTGGCATGGGTACTTCTATGAGTCTCGGCGATTTTGGTTCCATTTTTAAGTCCCCGAAAGGTGTGGTAGTTGGTGTAAGTGCGCAATTGTTGATCATGCCTTTAATTGGCTTCACGCTGGCCAAGCTCAGCAACTTTCCTCCTGAAATTGCCGCCGGAATAGTGCTCATTGGGTGCTCACCCAGCGGAGTAGCGTCTAATGTGATGGCCTACCTTGCGAAGGCTAACCTGGCACTTTCCATTACCATTACATCCATCGCAACGCTGCTGGCACCATTTACAACGCCACTGATGATGAAGTTGCTTGCCGGTGAGTTTATCGAAATTGAGGTGCTTGCGATGATGTGGAGCATTGTGAAGATGATCATTCTTCCGATAGGAGCCGGCCTGCTTTTTAACAAATTGTTGGGTGACAAAACTAAATGGATGGACAAATTAATGCCGTTGCTTTCCATGCTAGCGATTGGGGTCATCATTGTGATTATTACAGCGGCAGGCCGGGATAGCCTTCTCGATATCGGTGGAATATTGATGGTGCTTGTGCTTATTCACAATTTATTTGGGTATACTCTTGGCTACTTCTATGCAAAGCTGCTAAAGCTCAATGAACAGGACTCAAGAACGATAGCCATAGAAGTGGGAATGCAGAACGGAGGTCTCGCCTCAGGCATAGCCAATACGCTTGGGAAAATTGGCACCATGGGACTGGCACCGGCAGTATTTGGCCCACTCATGAACATCACGGGCTCTATACTGGCTTCCTATTGGCACAAAAGAGCCCCAAAGGGATATGAGGAACCAGAGCAGATCCCAGCAAATGATTAACTGATAACATCTTGAAAAAGAATTGACCATGAAAAAAGTAGTAACCTTTGGTGAGATCATGCTGCGCCTTGGAACCCCTGGAGTTTTAAGGTTTTCGCAAGCATCGAGTTTTGATGTAGTTTATGGCGGAGGTGAGTCAAACGTGGCTGTATCACTTGCCAATTATGGGATTCCGGTAGACTTTGTTACCCGGCTGCCAAAAAATGACCTCGGCGAGTGTGCATTAATGGAGATGCGCAAAAGGGGCGTTGGAACAGATAAAATTATTTTTGGCGGCGACCGACTCGGCATATACTTTCTGGAAACCGGTGCGGTGAGCAGAGGCAGTAAAGTGGTTTACGACCGGGCTCATTCTGCGATAGCGGAAATAAAAAAGGGCATGGTTGATTGGGAGAGTGTATTTTCGGGTGCCCGGTGGTTTCACTGGACTGGCATCACACCGGCGATATCACAAGGTGCAGCTGATGCTTGCCTGGAGGCTGTGCAAACAGCCCGCAAAATGGGCCTTACAATCTCGACGGACCTGAATTATAGGGCAAAGCTTTGGAAGTATGAAGTTGAACCTGAGGAAATCATGACAGAGCTAACCTCTTATTGCGACATCATTTTAGGCAACGAAGAGGACGCCGAAAAACACTTCGGCATCAAGCCAGACGGCCTGGACATCACCAAGCAAGGAGAGCACGTAAAGGCCGAAGCATTTCTATCGGTTTGCCAGCAAATGATGAAGAAATTTCCGAATGCCAAGAAAGTAATCACCACGCTAAGAGGCTCCATTTCTGCGTCACACAATACCTGGGCAGGTGTGCTCTATGATGGAACGACCATGTTCAAATCGCCTGAATATCAGATTACCCATATCGTGGATAGGGTAGGTGGGGGTGACTCCTTCATGGGAGGCCTCATTTATGGGTTACTCACTTATCCGGATGATGATCAGCATGCGCTCAATTTTGCCGTAGCAGCTTCGTGCCTCAAGCATACAATTGTAGGAGATGCTAACTTGGCAACGCTTGATGAGGTGAAGAAGTTGATGGGGGGGGATGCTTCAGGCAGAGTAGCACGGTAGCACCTAATGATTTACCCTAAGGCAAGTAAAAGGAATCATATGATTGACATATGATTTCCTTTTTTTTTAAAAAAAACAGTGATCGTAAGACTATATTAGAACAACAAACAAACAGGGCTGGGTGCCTGTATCTCACTGACAAACTCAAGCTTGCCGCTCTTCTTGTCACGCTTAAACGAAACGATATTATTAGATTTTTGATTAGCCACAAGCAAGTAGCTGCCGCCCGGGGATAGCGTAAAGTTTCTGGGCCAGTCGCCCCGCACACCCTCAAGCCCCACAAGTGTCAGGCTGCCGTTCGATGAATTGACCTGATAAACCGCTATGCTGTTGTGCCCCCTGTTGGAGGCATAAAGGAACTTTCCGTCGTCGGAAATATGGATGTCGGCGCAACTGCTGGTTTCTTCATATCCGGCGGGCAGTGTACTAATGGAGCTGGCAATTTCGTAATGTCCCACATTATTTTTCTTTATTTGAGTTATTGTGGACGATAGTTCATTGACTACATATGCCCAGCTGCCTTTGGGATGGAAAGCCATGTGTCGTGGGCCAGCTTCCTGAGCCATCGCCAGTTTGTAAGGGGTTGTCGGAACCAATTTTTCATTGCCTTTATCCAGGGTCGAAAACCAGAGTTCGTTGGTGCCCAAGTCGACTGAAATGATTGTGTTTCCCTTTGGTTCGAACCAAACAGAATGCGCATGCGGCCCTTTTTGCCTTGCGTGAGATCCTTCGCCCTCGTGTTGCAGTACGTGCATTGGGCCATATAGCATGCCTGAGGAACCTAACCGTAGCAGCCCTACATTCCCACTGCTATAGTTGGCCGCAAACACATAACCAGATTTATCGATTGTTACAAAGCAAGGCGAAGCTCCTCCTGATGGCTTTTTATCGATGAGAGACAAAGCCTCGCCATTTATCTCAAACGACGTAATAGTGCCACCGCCACCGGTATCATCTCTGTTTTCGTTGGCCGCCAAAAGGTACTTGCCGTCGAGGCTTTTTGCCAGAAATGACGGGTTTTCCGTCTCAGCGGCTAGCCCGAAGCTCTTCAGCTTGCCGTCAGGTTGAAGCCGGTATCGATAGATGCCCTTGCTTTCTCCACGGGTATAAGTGCCTACGTAGAAAGAGATTCCGTTCGCTATAGGCTGTCGTTCTGCTATTTCTGTAGACGACAACGTCATTAATTGAGTCAAGAGCAGAACTGCCGCACCTGTTGAAGCTTTGATGATCATAGAATCTGGATATAAAATTTGAGACCTACTTTTGTCGTTTACAGTAGATTTTCTTTAAAGAAAGCTGTAGTCCGCTCCCAGGCCAACTCAGCTGCTTCTTTGTCATATCTCGGTGTGGTATCGTTATGAAATCCATGATTCACATCAGGGTAAATGTAGGCTTTGTACGGCTTTCCGTTCGCCTTAAGCGCAGCTTCGTAAGCGGGCCAGCCTTCATTTACTCTCGTGTCCAGACCGGCATAGTGCAACATCAGTGGTGCCTTGATGTTTGGAACCAAGTCGATAGGGGGCTGTCCGCCATAAAAAGGAACCGCTGCTGACAAACCAGGAACTTTTACTGCCATCAGATTTGAAATACTTCCTCCGAAGCAAAAGCCTACCACCCCTATTTTACCTGTACACTGCGGACTTGCAGTCAGGTACTCATAGGCAGCGATGAAGTCTTCCAGCATTTCATCACGGCCTCTTTTGCTTTGCAAGGCACGACCGTCGTCGTCATTTCCAGGATAGCCCCCAAGTGGTGTGAGGGCATCAGGCGCTATCGAAACAAAGCCTGCCAGAGCAGCCCTTCTCCCTACGTCTTCAATGTGTGGATTCAGCCCTCTGTTTTCGTGTACGACCACGATGCCAGGCAACTTGCCATTGGCGTTGGCAGGTCGGCTTAGCAATGCCTTTATCTTACCTCCCCCCTTCGGAGATTGATAGGTGATATACTCGGACACCAGTCGGGAGTCATTTTGAGGTATCTGAACCTTGCTTTTGTAATCCGGCATCAGGAAGCTCATCAGAGTCATCACCGTTACGCCACCAATCGCATAGGTAGATAGTTTGTTCAGAAACTGTCGTCTGTCAATTCGGCTATGTGCGTAGTCGTCATAAAGGTCAAATACCTCCTGGCTAATATCTTCTTTTTTGAGTTCTTTCATTAGCATAGTATTGATGAGTAGGTAGAAAAATGGTAAGGTATTGCCTCCGATTATTTACCGTTTTTGAGATATCCATCAAGTGAGATTTTTCCCGGGCCAGTAAAAAACAATGCCAGAAAAACGAAGGCAAACAGTATTACTTTTTCCTGTTGGCCAAATTCCTGACTGAAGTGAACGGTGAAGAAGGCCGTTGCTACCGTGATAAAGGGCGGGATCAACGCTGCTCTTGTAAATAGGCCCGCCATCACTAATATGGCACAGATTACCTCAGCGAATACTGCGAAACTCAGTGTGAAGGCTGGGCCAAAGCCGAAAGGGTCGGCAAACTTAATTTCGTCCGGACCGAATAGCCGCATCATTTTGCCCCAGCCATGGCCGTACATGAGGGAGAAGCCGAAGGCAAGCCGCAACACAAGCAATCCATAGTCATGAAAACGAGAGGGTAGTTCAAAGCGAAGCAGGTTCATAGTTTTTAGAGTTTTGGTGAGTTACAGATTTTTTAATATCAAAGACGATGTTGCTCTTTAATTATAAGTACCCTTCAGACGGCTTCGGTACACGCCTGGTGAAACTTTTTTACTGCTTTCATCGACTGGAGGCGCTGTTTTAGCTTCCGACGCAAGGGAAGGGCATTTTTTAAGTCAACAGCCAGCGTCACTGCAAGCCAGTCTTTTTCATGTAAAACTTTTCTGTATTCGCATTTTCTTGCCACAATGCCACTGGGTACGTCCAGTATTCTTCCTCTTCGCCATAAGGAGAAATGTGTTGCTCACCCCAGCCATATTCAAACGGAACAATTTTCCCATTGCCAGGCAGCTCCACCCAACTGAGCACAAAGGCATGTGTGAATCCGCTGGAGCCGTTTGTGAAATGCTTTGTGTTTTGAATCTCCAGAGAGGTGCCGATCGGCAGCGTGGCTATAGCTTCGGTGCCTTCAAAAAGGCCCTGATCTATCTCGGTTAGTAAATAGGGGTGCTCATTTACAAAGGCATCAAGGTTTCTGACAATGACTGCCGGACGTTTCAAAACAACAGTTGTGCCTACTATTTCGCTATAAGGCTCAAATGTTGAAACATCTGTCACCTTAGTGCTGGTAACGTAATAAAGTAAGCTGCCAAATGTCAGTATCGCTGCCAGCGCAAAGCTGAACAATAAGGCCAAGCGTTTGTTTATCCCAATTGCTGCCGATTGGTTAATGCTTGTGCCCCAAATAGTGCGCTTTGAGAATGTCTTCGCCAAAGTCGCCGCTTTTTTCTCTCCAGATGGCATGGATATGATTTCCGTCGTTGTCGAAACCTACGTTGTCGTACTCGATCATGAAGTCAGGGCCATTGATGATATAGTAATGAGGGTTTCTCGCTTCGTAACTTCCAATCCAGGCAAAATAGATGTTGTCGATCCCAGTCTCAACCAGTTTGTCATAGGCCCTCGTCGCACCCCCATGTTCCAGGTTGTCGACATACTCTTTGATCAGCCATTCCAGCAGCCCTTTTTGCTCCTTGTTCATGTCAGCGGCTTTTATGCCGTAGTAGTCGTCAATTCGTTTCGGCCCGTTGGGGCTGGTGATGATGTCGCCGGGCACCTTTTGGCTTAAGGTAGCCGTTTTCTTTTGCTGCTCAGTCAAAGCATTGATCAGCAGAAAGCCATAATCTTCTTCTTTGCTCAGTACCCTGAGTCCCGCATATTTGGTAATTCGAACCTCGGCTGGGTCAGACCCAAAAAAGAGGGGGGTGAGCGAATATTTACCATCCGCCATCGACAGGCTGACGGCCATATGATGACCACCCATATTCAGACCCCAGGGCTCTTTCATATCGGGCGTGCCCCAGAGAGAAACAAAGTAATTGCCATACTCCCAATCGAGTTTTTTGATTTGTGCCAGCCCTTCTTTGGAGATTGTACCCCTCTCAAATGAGGTGTCGTAGACTATGTTTAAAATGTCGTCCAGTTGCATGATGCTGGTGATCTTCAGGTAGCCCTGCGAGCTAAATAAAGTCGTGAGCACCCTGTGAAACTGGATCATGCTTTCTTCTGAAAGGTCACCGTAGCGCTTACCAGGCCTTGGCACAAGGCCAACGGGAAGGTTCGTCCACTTTTCCCGGTCCGGGTCGTCGAATGGTAAGCTGATTTGCTGAAGATCTTCTGCGTTTAGCGTTTTCAGGAAAATTTTGGTAACGTCTACAATTTCCTGAGCACTTTGGCTGAGCAGCGTGCTGGATGTCAATGTGAGAAAGGTGATGAAGGTTAGAAGGTATTTCATTGAGGTCGTTTAAGTAGTTGCCGAAGGCCAGCTCAATATAAGTCAATAATGTTTGATTGCAATCAGGAGTACGGCAGGGTATTCAGCAACAAACGCTACTGCCTGGCCCAAGCAATCTGGCATGAATAATGTATAAATGACTTTATCTACCTTTACTTTTTTAGACTTATGAAAACTCATTTTTTAATGCTGCTATTTGCTGCACTATGCACCGGATGCGTTAGTACAGGCGTGCTCTTTCAGGACGGAAAAACCGCTGGAAAAAAAGAATTCGAGGGGGCTATTGGCGTTTCCTACAATGTGGTTCCGTCCTACACCACCGACACTGCCACGCAAACTGTCAAGCTCAATCCCTTCAAAGTGCCTGCGCCGTGGATCAATATTCAGGCCCAGTATGGCCTTGCCGAGCGGCTCGATGTGGGCGGCTCTTTTGGGCTTGGACTTTTTAGTGCTGGACTCAACGGGTTTGCCAAGTATGCACTTTTACCCAACGAAGGTACCTTTCATGTATCACTTTATGGTGCCGCAGGCTTTGCAGCCTCTACCGACAAAGTGGAAAATGGCACCGCTACATTTGCCCAACTGGTAGGGGGTGTTCCGTTTAGTTTTGATGTGACTGAAGCAAACACGCTTGTGATCCAGCCGCTGTACAGCCACGACTTCTACAAGGTAAAAATTTCAGATGACACCGTTTATGACGATCGTTTCGATGCACACCTTGTACATTTGGGTTTTGGGGTGATAAGAAAAAATCTGGACAAAGACAGTGCAGTGTTTTACAATGTCACCATGAATTATTCACCCGCCAATAAACGAGCTTATCCAACTTTTGGGGTAGCGATAAGGCTTTGATCAATTAGTATAGTAGCCTTATTAGGCTGTTTTTGAAGTGTTAAGTTTTTTTTGGAAAATGAAATATCAATAAGATAGGAAGCGCAAGCAACGATACAGCCATCGCCAGAAGTATCATGCACATTTACTCCGTATTCAAGAAAGGAAACGGAACTGTATTCAAACAGAATTGCGGTTAGTGACTTTTACTATGGAGTCTTAAAGTCAGAGTCCACAGTTTTTTAAGATCCGATTGAGTATTTTGGCATATCATTGAAGCCGAAGCTAACGAGCCTGCAAAAGAAGATATGCTATCATCCGATAATACCTTTCCCGGAGGCAACTGGATAAAGCCTGTATTGATAGTTGCTGGAATTATAGCGGCGCTGATCGTATTCGAGGGCGCACAGCAATTTTACTACCTCCGGAGATATAACCTTTTCCCAAATGCTAATATTACGCTGCTTGAGTTGATCATTGGCCACCTTAAAAGTTGGCTGATCTGGATGCTGGCTGGAGCTCCATTGGTTGTATTTGCCCTGCGCCACCCATTTGATAAGGAAGGTGACTACAAAAGTCAGGCGCTTATTTATTTTGGATGGGTGTTTGGAATTCTTTTGCTCTGCATGGTTCTCATTGCTTTGGAAGAAGTGTTCTTTCAAGGTGCCGCCGCTACACTTGAGCGATTTATTGGGGGACTTACATTTTACACTTTCCAAAAAGGGCCCATTTTTCTTTTGGCCTATGCCTCCCTGATTATAACACTTCATTTTTTCGTGAACATACAAACGCTGGAGCTAACGGTGAAAGAGCTAAGTTCCATGAAGGTCAGCAACCAGTCGTTATATGAGGAGCTGAAAGCCCAGCAGTACGAAGACTCTACTCAATTCATTACGGTCAAAACAGGCAACCGGAGCCGTGTGGTGGCGCTAGACGATATACGGTGGGTGGAGGCAGACGACTATTGTGTGCGGCTCCATACCCGTACCGACGAGGCCTACGTGCTCAGAGGGTCCATGAAAGCCATGGAACAGGCCCTGCCTGGGAAGAAATTTATTAGAATTCATCGCAAATGCATCGTTAACCTGAATGATGTGGACGAGTTTCTTTTCTCCGACACACCGGAAGTGATACTCACAGGTGGAATGAAACTGCCCGTGGCGGTTTCCAGGGTGGGGCAAATTAAGAAGCATTTGAAGCTTTCTCAATAACGTTAGGACACGTCTAATCCTTCTACTCACTTAATTTTGCTGGACTAGCCTACAGGGGCAAATTGCCGACTTGAGACCTCTGTTTTCAGTGGAAAAAGGTGTATTTGACGCAAAACTGACAGCACTTGACGCAAAATCGACAATGAAAGTGCTGGTTATTGATGACTTTTGATAGTCTGATGGTAGTCACTGATCAAAGGTGAATCGTCGCAGACAACAGCTATGGGACTAGTATTTGAATAATCACCGTCAAAGCTATGCTCCAACAAGTTCTCAAGTCATCCAGGTATTGTTGCCCGCCCCATTTGTCCGTCTTCAGGGCAACCACCTCTCCATGGTGGGTACCCATTCTCGTTACCATTTTCATGGCGGTTGCCTTTACTACTCACGCCCAGGATGTGGTCATCACACAAATGGCGCTACAGCCTGATGGCAAGGTTGTGCTCAGGTACAACCTGAACGACGACCGGCTGGATCGGAAGTATTCACTTTACCTGTACGCCTCGTCCGATAATTTCATACAGCCATTGGCGCACGTAAGCGGCGATGTGGGCGTGGACCTTGCCGTGGGCGGCAACAAAACGATTACCTGGAATGCCAGGGAAGAGCTGGGCGACACCTTCGCCGGCGATGTGAGCCTGGAACTCAAAGGCAACATCTATGTGCCCTTCATCGCCCTTGACAATTTCGACGATTACAAAGTACTGAAACGAGGCAAACCTTATGAGGTCACCTGGACAGGCGGACGTGGTGACAATGTGCTGCTCTTCGAACTCTACGAAGAAGACAGTAAAATCAAAGTTTTTGAAGAACGGCCCAATGTGGGCAATACTACCATCATCATTCCCAGCGATGTGAAACCCGGGCGCTACCGCTTCAAAATCAGCGATAGCAGGAACAAGGATGAGGTGGTTTATACGATGAACTTTCTGGTGAAACGGAAGGTGCCTCTCCTAGTAAAGGCAGGATTGGGTTTGGCTTTGCTGGGCGGAGTGGGGTATGTCGTTTCGCTGGGTGGGGCTGATGCTGATGAGGAGAAAATTGGGGATCCAATAACGCCAACGAGATGATGAAGAAAACAACTTTAATATTAACCCTGCTCTTGACAGGGATTAATATGTTGATCGCCCAGGCAAATTTTGATTTCGGAAAAGCGCTAGATTTTGATGGAAGTAATGACTACGTCGAAATTCCGAATAATCCCTCGTTGACATTAGGCGACCTAACCATAGAAGCCTGGGTGAATTGGGATGGTAATAATTGGAGCAATATTTTAATGAAAGGCAATTATGGGTATGCTTTTGCCATTTTAAACACCGGTCAGTTGGCGTGGTGGATCAATGGGGGCGGAGGCGATGTGCAAAAATCGACCGGAACAATTTCCCCTGGTGTTTGGACTCACGTAGCGGTAGTTGTTGATCAGGGTACATCTACGACGTTTTACATCAATGGAGAGTTTGCAGGGTCAGTCAATAACGGGATAGTAAATAATAATAGCTCTTCGCTCATACTCGGCCGCCAGGGAACTTCCTGTGCTTGTAATCTCTTGAATGCAAGGCTTGATGAGTTAAAAATTTGGAACACAATTCGGACTGAATCACAGATTCAGGGGAATCTTTTTAAAGTGCTTACCGGTAGTGAAGCCAATCTGGTTGCTTACTATGATTTTGAACAGGGAGTAGCTAATGCAGACAACACAGGAGTTACCACTCTGGTAGATAAAACGGCAAATGCCAATAATGGGACACTATACAATTTTGCATTAGCCACGGGTATGGGATCTAACTGGACAACGTCCAGAGGATTACAAACCGGAGATAGCTGCAGTGATCCCGTGCAGATTGACAAAGGCTGGCACAGAGCGTGGCCCGTTTGGTATGCTTATACAGCTCCAGCGGACGAAACTGTTGTGATTTCTAGTGTTGGCTTGACAAGTGTTGATACAAAACTAAAAGTTTATAGCGTTTGCAATGGGAGTGTTCAGTATCAAAGTGATGATTTTTCAGGGCTCCAATCAGAAGTAAAGGTGCCATTGACTGCCAATGAAACCATTTATATTTATTGGGAAAATCTACAGTTGTTTTTTGATTGGCGTATCGAAGAAGATGCAAACACTGAGATAGTAGAGTTTACATTTCCCGGGCAGGTTTTTGGATCAGAGATAGACGATGCCAGTAGCAGCGTAGCAATTACATTACCGGATGGTACCAACGTTACCAACCTTATCGCAAATTTTCTTTCTTCGGCAGGGGCCTCTGTAAAAGTGGGGACCACCGCTCAAACTACTGGCGTTACTGCTAACGATTTTACGTCGCCTGTTACCTATAGAGTTCTTGCAGCGGATGGTAGCACGACAAGGGACTGGACCGTTACGGTAACGGCAGTTCCTGCATTAACAATTGGTCAATCATATCAGGGAGGAAAAGTAATTTATGAGGATCCTTCTGGAAATTGGGGGCTTATTGCCGCGGAATCGGATGCACCAAATGGCAGCTATGGCACTAGCTGGGGGCAAGACTATTCGAGTTATTATAACCAGGATTTAATTGGAGGAACATTAAGCGGTATTGGGACTGGATCATATAATACCCAAATAATGCTTGACTACGCAGCGGGTAACCCTGAGTGGAATACCGGTGCAGCGACATCAGCTACAGCCACGCAAAATGGCTATCCAGATTGGTATCTCCCGTCAAAAGATGAATTGCAACTGATATATAATAACCGAAGTTTTTTCGACGCATTTTCTACGACAAGTTACGTTGGTTACTGGAGTTCGACCGAAGCTAGCGGTGGATTTGCGTATTCCTTTAATTTCGACGACGGCTATTCAAGCTCCGACTTTAAAGATGACTATGCTCATATAAGGTCGGTAAGGACATTTTCAAATTTAGCCACCCGTATCACTACTATAGAGCCAGTTTCTGCCAGGCCTGGGGAAGAGATCACCATTTTTGGAAGTAGCTTGATGCAACAGCCTTCCGTCACGATAGGCGGCGCTGAAGCAGAAATTACCTATGTCTCTTTTGGGAAATTGAAGGTGATTGTTCCTGAGGGCACACCCGGCACAGCAAGCGTAATTGTCGCTACGTCGGCAGGCACGTCTAATAGTGTCAGTAACTTTACTTTGTTAAATAGCTTGCAAGGCGGGGGGTTTGATGGTACACAAAAAATTATCTCGCTCAATGGTACCAGTGCGGCTTCCACAGTTCATGCGGCCGACATAGACGGGGATGGAGATATGGATGTGTTGTCGGCATCATACTACGATAATAAAATTGCGTGGTACGAAAATAATGGTGACAAGACTTTTGGCGCACAGCAAATTATTTCAACAAACGCCAATGGAGGAAGATCCGTTTTTACGGCTGATCTAGACCAGGACGGAGACCTTGATGTGATGTCTGCATCTTCATCAGATAAGAAAATAGCCTGGTATGAAAATAATGGTGATAAAACATTCGGGAGTCAAAATATCATCAATGCAGACGCAAAAGGAGCAAACACAGTCTTTGCAGCTGACCTGGACAATGATGGTGATTACGACGTGCTTTCATCGTCAGAAACTGACGATAAAGTAGCCTTTTATGAAGGCACTGGAGGTAAAGTGCTGATTAGCACAGGTAAAGTGTTTGGAACGGAAAATATTGTGTCGTTGGTCGCAGACGGTGCCTGGGATGTATATGCATCCGATTTGGATGGCGACGGCGACCTTGATATTCTATCTGCTTCGCAAAGTGACGATAAAATTGCCTGGTATAAAAACAATGGCAATTTGTCCTTTGGTGCGCAGCAGATTATTTCGACTACTGCAGGGTATACACATTCATTGTATACAGCAGACATTGATAAGGATGGTGATCTTGATGTCGTTGCTGCTGCCCAGGATGACGACAAAATAGTTTGGTACGAAAATATTGGTAGCGGAACATCGGGGTTATTTGGCGATACCGGAACTAATGAGCAAATAATTAGTAGCGGAGTGGCTACGGACGGTGTTTTGCAAATTCATGTGGCCGACATCAATGGAGATGGCTATCCTGATATCTTAGGAGCATTGGATCAAGGTCAAAAAATCGTTTGGATCAAAAACAATGGCGACAAAACGTTTGGTAGTGTTCAGGTCATTACCACTGAAAATGGCCGTAGTAGGTTTGTGACAGCTGCTGATATTGACAACGATGGCGATTTGGACGTCTTGTCGGCGTCAGATAATCTGAGCCGTGTGGCTTGGTACGAAAACCTGAATATAAACTCCATTTTTGAATCATTTAGTGTACCGGGGCAACTTGGTAAGACATCGATTGACGAAGCGAATTTGAAAGTAAAAGTAACCATGCCGGTGGGTACCGATTTTACAACAATAGTACCATACTTCGCTACCTCAAATGGAACCGAAGTGAAAGTTGGTTCGAGTGTTCAGCAGAGCGGAACATCGGTCAATGATTTCACATTTCCACTAGTCTACACAATTTTTGCGGAAGACGGTATCAATAAGAGTTTTTGGGAGGTGACGGTGGTTTCGCCAGCGAAGCCAGTTGTCTCATTAATTGAGCCAGCTATAGCCGCTCCCGGTTCGCTGATTGAATTAACAGGAGGTGGTTTTGACCCAACTTCGGAAAATAATTCGGTCACTTTTGATGGACAATCTGCTACAGTTATTTCTGCATCTGCCGTACGGCTTGTCGTGGAAGTTCCTGTTGTGAGTGGAGGTCTTTCTCAGGTAGTAGTTACGAACTCAGCCGGGTCATCCACTGCAATAAATAATTTTACTCTAATTAACTCCAAACAGGGCGGGACGTTCACGGGCACTTCTGCTGCCGTGGGTGCAACAATTGATGGCCCATTCACAACATCATCTGCCGACCTTAATAATGATGGGTACATAGATATTATCGTTGGGTTGTCCGTTGCGGACGAACTGCTGTGGTTCCAAAATGACGGTTCTGGATCTTTCACAAAACGATCAATCATTGGCTCTTTCGATGCTTTTGCTGCAAGACCGACGGACATGAACGACGATGGTTTTATGGATATAGTCGCTTCCAGTTTTGCAACAAATAAAGTGTCATGGTTCGAAAACGACGGTAATCTTCCTGTAGTGACCTTTACAGAACATATCATTTCTTCCAGTGTTTCCGGTGTTAATGACGTTTTCCCTGTAGACATGGATGGTGATGGTGATATTGATGTGGTCACCGCCAACAACACTGAAGGAAGTATCTACTGGTTTGAGAATGATGGCACTAATCTTTTCACAAAAAGAGTTGTCACAGATAAGGCCAAGGGTGCAAGATCTTTGAGTGTAACAGATTTCGAGTTTGATGGAGATCTGGATATCGTTACCAGTACCTGGAATTCTGAAAGTGTGCTCACTTTTATCAACGATGGCGATGAAAACTTTTCGAAAAACACCGTAGCATCATCCTGGGGCCATCCTTCTGCCGCTATAGGAATTGACATGAACAAGGATGGCACCAAGGATCTTTTGATTGCCAATAATATTTGGGGATTTCTTAGTTGGACAGGGAGAAATAGCCTGTATCCAGACAATGATGTCTCATACAATTCACTCAATAGTATTTCATCCATTTTCCCCGTTGATATTGAAGGAGATGGTGACTTTGACGTGATTGCCGGTAGCCAAAGTGATGACAAAGTTGCGCTGTTTGTCAACAACGGATCCATGGTATATAGTGAATTGTTATTATCCTCTGTTTCCGACAACACACAGTCTGTCCATGTTGCCGATGTTGATAACGACGGTGATGTCGATATCCTTGCTGCTGCTTTTAACGGGGATAAAGTGGACTGGTATGAAAATCTGAACAAAAATACGAGTATAGTCACCTATTCGTTTGAAAAGCAAAAGACGCCAGCTGTTATCGACGCCGATGCGAGAACCGTAAATATTGAAGTTTATAAAGGCACAACGGTTACCAATTTGATCGCAACTTTTGGTCTCGCATATGGGGCAAGTGCCAAGGTGGCCAATGTAACACAGTCAAGCGGCGTGTCAGTTAATAATTTTTATAATGCAGTAACTTATGCGATTGCCGCTGAAGATGGCATCACAGTGGACGACTGGGTGGTTGAAGTGTCTATTGGACTAGACACAGCACGATCTTTTACTGCATTTTCTCTGGACGGACAGGTGGGACAGGCAGTTATTAACAATGCGGCCCATTCAATAACTGCTTTTGCTGACATTTCCGTTAATCATGTGGCAACTTTTGACTTGTCATTTAATGCAACTACAAGCATAGGAGGGATTGTTCAAGCTAGTGGAACCACGTCAAATGATTTTTCTCAGGACATTGTTTATACTGTAACTGCAGAAGATGGTATTGCCATTCAGGACTGGACAGTGCATGTGGTGAATACTGCCACTGATATCTTATCTTTTAGTATTCCTGAGGAAATGGACGATGCACAGTTTGATAATACCGCCCATACAATAAAAGTTATTGTTACTTCGCCAGATCTTTCCTCACCATTTGTTCCTGCTTTTACTCTTTCACCGGGTGCAATGGCTAATCCAGCTACAGCAACATCCACCAACTTTAGTTCTCCTGTTACTTATACCGTAACTGCAGAAGATGGTATCACCAGTCAGCCCTGGGTCGTAACAGTTGCAGCAAATCAGGCGCCGATATTGAATACCATCGGAGTTAAATTTATCGATGAACAATCGCCGCTTGGTTTTACTGTTTTGGCAACTGATGCCGACTTACCTGCTCAGTCATTAACCTATAGTATCAATCAGACCTCTATCGACAAAGGTATGACTATCAACCCTACCACAGGCGTGTTTAGCTGGACACCCAATGAGTCTCAGGATGGCGTACACAATGTGGTTGTTTCTGTATCGGATGGAGATGATATTGACACTGAACTTGTAGGTATTACTGTGAATGAAGTTAACACATTGCCCATAGTAGGTGCAATCGCTGGACAAAGTGTAGATGAACTTGTAGAACTTACACTGACTGCCAGTGCTTCGGATACAGACATTCCGACCCAGGGTATTAGTTTTTCTTTGAATCAAGAATCAATTGACAAAGGGATGACCATAGATACATCAACCGGTGTCTATACCTGGACGCCAGGCGAGTCTCAAAATGGAAGTCATATGGTGCAAGTCAACGTGTCTGACGGGCAAGCTATCCAATCCACTTCTTTTAGTGTGACGGTAAATGAGGTGAATATTTCACCTGTAATTGCGGCCATTGAGGCAAAAGCAATAGCAGAGCTTGTACCATTGGAGTTTTTGATATCGTCGTCTGATGCAGATCTACCAGCGCAAATATTGACATTTAGTCTCGATCAGGTTTCGATCGACGCTGGGATGGTCATTGGAGCGTCAACTGGTGCTTTCTCGTGGACTCCGACTGAAGTGCAGGATGGAACCCACGAAGTTTTGCTATCCGTATCTGACGGTGTCGTTTCATCTACAACTACCTTTTCCGTTGTCGTTACCGATGTCAACTCAAATCCGGTGCTCAGCACAATTGGTGCTCAAAATATCGACGAGTTAGTGGCGCTTCAATTCACTGCTGTTGCTACAGATACTGACGTCCCGCAACAGTCATTATCCTATCAAATTGACCAAACTTCGCTGGATAAAGGGATGGTCATTAACGCTCAAACTGGCGTGTTTGACTGGACGCCTTCTGAAAGCCAGGATGGTATTCATGAGGTGACGGTGACAGTCACCGATGGTGTATCGACCGATACTGAAGTAGTAGAAATTACAGTTGCAAATGTAAATACAGCGCCTTTTTTCGCCGCTTTGCCAGATAAGGAAATTAATGAACTTGCTCTCTTTTCGGTTGTGTTTGCTGCCTCAGATGTGGATTTACCCAGCCAGTCACTCAATTTCAGCATCGACCAAAAGTCGATAGATAAGGGGATGAGAATAGACGCAGTTACCGGTGAGCTTGCCTGGACACCCAGTGAAACTCAAAACGGTTTGCATGAAGTTGTTGTAGTCGTTTCTGACGGGAAACTAAGTGCTTCAATTACCTATAAAATAACAGTGAATGAAGTAAATATACCTCCTGTCATAAGTGAATTCACTGATAAAAGTATAGGCAATGGAATTGTGTTATCATTTACGATCTCGGCCACTGATGGGGATGTGCCTGTGCAGGTCTTAAGTTTTTACTTGGATGAAGCTTCCTTGTCAAAAGGAATGACGATTGGAGAGACTTCCGGTGTTTTTACATGGACCCCTGGTTCAGCTAATATTGGATCAAATGATGTTAGTGTTACCGCTTCGGATGGAGTTGCCTCGGCTGAATTCACATTTATAATTTTGGTTGAAGGGCAAAATACTGGTGCCTTATCTCTTGGCAGTTTAACCTTTAACGCTAAACAAGACGGGAATACAACTCAAACAATTAATATAGTCGTTACCGGTGGAGCGCTACCCTACGAAGTCACTGCATCTCACAAGGGAATTCTTGATTTAGACTTTGTATCGACCTCCTTGGCTGAAGTTACTCCAGGTATCTATCAGTTCAGTATTAGCCCCGATATGTTGGATGAAATGGGAGTTGATTTTGAAATATTGGCTTCCGACATAAAAAACAATAAGCAGTCTCGGTCTGGAAGTATAGCTGTTTATTTTAATGAAGTAGCAAGCCCACCCATTCCATTTGAACGCTTTGGAGGGACAGCCCTTTCCTGGAACCTTTTCAGTATTCCGTATGACCTGGATAATAAATCAGTCAGTAGCATTTTTGCTGATCTTGACCAATCAAGGCATGAGTTTGACTGGCGCATCGTTCGTTACAGGAATAACTCCAATGACTACGTTAACTTCAATACCGGGCAAGTAAGCATAGGAGAAGCCTACTGGTTTAATGCGAAAAAACAAGTGGCCGTGAATGTTGGTGCGGGCCAAACTAGCGCAAAAATACCGTTCAATAAGCCTTTAGCCAAAGGCTGGAATCTCGTTGGTAATCCATACATAATTGCGATCTCCTGGGATCAGGTATTAGCGGATAATCCAGACAAAACAGGGATTGACCCCATCCGGGTTTTTAATGGTACTGCCCTGGTCATTGGAGACGTTGTTCAGCCATTCTCCGGTGGCTTTGTCTTCGCCGAAGAAGCCACTTCGGTGGACATCGACCCCATTGCCTCCAAGCCCAATGGTAGAGTGCTGGCTGGTAGCGGCAGGATCGAAGGTACTGATATCGACGAGATGGCCTGGCTCTTCCCGCTACAACTAAGCGATGGACAAACCACTACGGCGTTAGGCGGCGTGGGAATGCACCCTGATGCCGAAGAGCTAAAGGATAAGTTCGACGGCATGGCAGCGCCCCGCTTTATCAACTATAGTGAGATGTACACCACACATACCGACTATTTTTATCCTTACTTCTCCACTGACGTCGTGCCCACCAAAGGCGACCACACCTGGAGCTTTACCTTATCATCAAACAAAGTAGTAGGACCAACCAACCTGACCTGGGACATGGAGGCTTTGCAAAACAAAGCCTCCGGTCTCTACCTGCTCGACCAGCAAAGTGGCAAGCTGGTGGACATGAAAACCACAGATAGCCGCACCGTAGACCTCAGCAAAGGCGACTTTAAGTTTGAGGTCTACTTCGTTTCCGGCGGCGATCAGGTCATCCCTCACCAGTTATTGCTGGGCGATGCGTATCCTAACCCCGCCAGCACACAGACGATGATCCCCATACTGCTGCCAGGTGACGCTAATGAGCTGGTTGACATCGATTTGTCGGTGTTTGATATGAACGGAAACCGGATCACGACTTTAGCCTGTGGGAAATATCGGCCAGGAGTGTATGAGTTTATTTGGGACATAGGAAGCCAGCAAAAGAGATCTGTTAGTGGCATGTTCTTTTATCGACTGAGCTTTAACGACAACAACAGGGCACCACTTTACAAAAAACTAATTCTGCGATGAGGAAGATAAAGCAAATTTTGGCAGTAGTTGGATTCATTCTTTTTGCTGCAGCGCAAGTTAATGGCCAGGTGGTGGTTGACAGAACCAACAAAGTATCGCTGGATTTTACGAAGCCCATCAAGGCAACGGTGTTGCCGGAAGTCAATTGGGTGCTGCCACGCCTGGAGTATACGAATAGTGAGGAAAACAAGGTAGATATCAAAGCCAATGTGAGCAGCAAAGTACCTTTGAAAAGGGTGACGCTTTCGGTTCTCACTTCGCTGGAAGATGAACCTATGGCCACGATGGATATTCCATTGCTAAGCCCGACTTCATCGGAATTTGAAAAGAACATGTACCTGGGTGATGGCCAGAACTATGTGAGGATCACTGCGGAGAATGTGGATGGAGGCATTGTGTCGGACGACCGGTCGGTTATTGTGGGCATGGATGCACTGAAAGACGCCATTGCCATTGACAGAAAAGACTATGCTGTGCTGTTTGCTACAGACAAGTACGACAACTGGAGCGACCTCACCAACCCAATTTATGATGCAAAAGCGATAGGCAAGGAGCTGGAAGAGCGGTATGGTTTTGAGGTAAGGATTGTTGAGAATGCGAGCCAGGACCTGGTTTTCAATACGTTGAGAGAATATGCCCAGAAGAGCTACAAACCGCAGGATCAGCTTTTTGTGTTTTTCGCAGGCCACGGGCAGTACGACGAAACCTTCGGTGAAGGATTTGTGGTGGCACGCAACTCAATGGCCAACGACCCGGGTAAGAATAGCTATATCAGCCACAGCCGACTCAGAAACATTATTGACAATGTGAAGTGTCAGCACATTATGCTGGTGATGGATGTGTGCTTTGGGGGTACTTTCGATCCGGTGCTGGCCTCATCAAGAAGTATTTACGAGGAAATGGATAACTCCGAATTCATCGTCAAGAAGCTATCGCTGCGAACCAGGAAGTACCTCACCAGTGGGAGCAAGGAGTATGTACCCGACGGCACTCCCGGCAGTCATTCGCCTTTTGCTGTGAGGATGCTAGAGGCACTGAAGACAAGCGGCGGCGGAGACAGGCTGTTGACCATTTCCGAGGTGAATGTTTACATGCAGAAACTGCAAACCACACCAAGGTTTGGCTCCTTTGGTGCAGACGACCAGGGAAGCGAGTTTATGTTTATTGCCAGGTGAGCAACATGCTGATGATGGTTGCTGATAATAAGCAGCACGCTGTTTAACGGCTAATGTAGCAGAACTTTTTTTGGTGTGCAGCTAACAAGCGGGGCAGCTTTGGGGAAATACAAACTGCTATTTTTTTTACCTTGGTACCTTTTTTCCCAGCACCCCACCTCTCTTTGCCAGCCTCACACAAATGTCATATTCCCGACTGACAAAGGTCAGGACATCATGGATTTGTGGGGAGTACCTTAGCATCACTGACCACCAAAAAAGAGCAAGTCATGAAAAATCTTCTCATACTCGGCGCAGGGTCCGCAGGTACAATGATGGCTAATCACCTCTCAAAGAAAATGCCTTTAAAGAGTTGGAACATCACGATTGTGGACCAGTTCGATAAGCATTATTACCAACCTGGTTTCTTGTTTCTTCCTTTCGATGTTTACAAGGAACAGGATGTATACAGAGAAAGAACAGACTATTTGCCTTCAAGTGTCAACTATATTCAAAAAGCCATTGACATCATCAATCCCGAGAATAATCAGGTGTTACTGGCAGACGGCACCGTTCTTCCTTATGACTTATTGATTGTTGCCACGGGGTCACAGACTGCACCTGGTGAAGTAGAAGGGATGCTGGGCAGCGAATGGTATAAGTCTGTCTTCGACTTTTATACCTTCGAAGGATCCCGCAACTTACGTGACAAACTACGTGACTGGAAGGGTGGGGATATGGTCATTCATATTACAGAAATGCCCATTAAATGCCCGGTGGCACCCCTTGAGTTTGCCTTTCTTGCCGATTGGTATTTCCACGAAAAGGGTATCAGAGACAAGGTGAATATTTACTATGTGACACCGCTCGACGGTGCTTTCACAAAGCCGGTGGCGTCTTCAAAGCTAGGCCATTTGCTGGAAGAAAAAGGCATCAACATTGTGCCCGACTTTGCCATAGCCAAGGTAGACAACGAAAATAAAAAGATTGTATCCTGGGATGACAAAGAAGTGCATTTCGATCTTCTGGTAACTATCCCCACCAACATGGGCGACGAAGTGATTGCCAGGTCTGGCATGGGCGATGACCTCAATTTTGTACCAACAAATAAACACACGCTACAATCCAGCAATTTTGAGAATGTGTTTGTAATTGGCGATGCAACCAATGTGCCGGCGTCAAAAGCGGGCTCTGTTGCCCACTTCCAGGCTGAGGTACTCACCGACAATATCCTGAGGTATATAGAAGGCGAGCCGCTTAAAGAGGACTTCGATGGCCACGCTAACTGCTTTGTGGAAACAGGCTATGGCAAGGCCATGCTGATAGACTTCAACTATACGACTCAGCCAGTTCCAGGAAATTTTCCTTTCGCTGGCGTCGGCCCGATGAAGCTCCTCAAGGAAAACAAAGTCAACCATTGGGGGAAACTAGGATTCCGCTGGGTTTACTGGAACATGTTGATGAAAGGGCATAGCATTCCTTTCATTACTGCTCAGATGCAAAAAGCAGGAAAAGAGCTGGAGGAAGAAAAATTAGAAACTGTATAATCATCATAAAACCAAAAAGATCATGGAAGCTGTAATTGCAAACCGTCCCGTAGAAGTGAATGAACAAGGTTACTTGTTAGATATGAACCAGTGGGACAAGGAAATAGCACGTGGTATTGCTCTTGAAGAGGGCATTGAACTGACTGACCGCCATTTTGAAGTGCTTAATTATTTGAGAAAGGAGCAGGATAACGGCACAGCGTTGTCTATCCGCAGAGTTGGTAAATCAGGAGTAGTGGATATCAAAGAATTCTATGCCCTGTTTCCGGAAGGCCCGCTCAAAAAGGCCTCTCGTATAGCCGGTATTCCCAAGCCAGCAAGTTGTATTTAGTCACTAAAAAATCTGAACCATGGAAACTGTAGAAGCGCCCGTAAAAGCCCCGGCAAAAAAGGAAAAGAAGCTGAGGAAGATAATGATCATCAATTCAAAAGCAACCATCGACTCTGTGTATGCTGCGCTAATCCTGGCCAACGGCGCAAGGATGGAAGGCATTGAGTCCGAAATTTTCTGCACATTTTTTGGGCTGGAAATGTTGCAAAAAGAAAAGATGGATCATTTGCATGTGGCCACCGTAGGCAACCCCGGGTTGCACATACCTACCATGATAGGTGGCCTGCCCGGCATGGAAACACTGGCCAGTGCAATGATGCGTAAAGAAATGGACAAGCTGGATATTCCTCCAGTGAGCGAATTCCTGGAAATTTACAAGGCGTCTGGCGGCAAAGTTTTTGCCTGTAAATTGGCCATGGAAATGTTCCACCTGGAGAAAAAAGACCTTTGGGATGATTTGGATGACGTGTTGACTGTGGGTGATTTTTACAATAGAGCCGACGAAGATGGCACGCAGATTATTTTCGTTTAACAGTTCCAAGTTGTCTGAAGGGAGCCCGGGTTATTCGAACCCGGGCTTTTTTCGTTTTGTGTTTGCCTGCCCAGGGGCTATTTTAACTTCCCTTTGTAAGTGCGTTTAAACTTCTCGTACCTGGGAATGGAAACTCCCCGCACATAACCACTGCCCGGGTTGTGCTCGATATAATCCTGGTGATATTCCTCTGCTCTGTAGAAAGCTTTCAGTTCCATGATTTCAGACACAATGGGCTTGCTGAACATGCCTGAGCTATCGAAGGCCTTTAGCGATTTTTCTGCTATGGCTTTCTCCTCCGGTGTCATATAGAACAAGATGGAGCGGTAAGAATTGCCGACGTCCGGTCCCTGGCGGTCTTTGGTGGTTGGGTCCTGCGAGGTGAAGAATACTTTGGTCAGCTCTTCGTAATTAATCCTGGAAGGGTCGTAGTAGACCAACACTGTTTCAGCATGGCCGGTCGTTTCAGTATTCACAAGTTCGTAGGTGGGGTTTTTGGTGTGCCCACCTGCGTAGCCTGACACGGCCGAGTCGACACCTACTACTGCCTCAAAAATGTGTTCAGAGCACCAGAAGCAGCCTTCTGCAAATGCTGCGATAGCTTTTCCGGCGGGTGCCTTTAATTCAACCAGCCGTACGCCACCGTCATTTTTCGATTTTTGGGCGTCGCAGGAATAGAAGCCTAGTACCGCTATAAATAGTGCTGATTTGGCAAGTGTATTTCTCATGATGTTAATAACTTGGTAAATGGCCTATAAGTTTCAAAAAATACCTTTCATTAAAAGTCCCGACCAAGACAGAAGGGGTGCTAAACCATCGTCAACCGGCTACCTGGTTAACCTGTAGAGCAGAACAGCCGCCCTTTTGCTTTGCATGGGTAGCACCTTCAAATCTCCTATTTCATTCACAGTATGGTCATTTTTGCCGCCCATTCCCAGTCCGTCCAATCCCATTTCAATATACGGAGAGGTAAACGAAATATCGGCCGCTCCGGCATTGCTTGGGTTAACCGGCTCCACAGGCATAAAACCCAGATCGGTGCTCACTTTACTAAGCTGCTTAAGTAGTGCGTAGTTGCCGTCCGTGGGGGCGAAAGGAGGATAGGCTTCATCAAAAGTAATGACCGCATTCGTCCTGGGCAGGTGTTTCGCCGCAATTTCTGTCATGGTTTTTTGAGTGCGTTGCAGTTGCTCAGGTGAAATGGTGCGGATGTCGCCAGTGACAATCGCATCCTTGGCCACTACATTGTTTTTTCCGGTGGCTCGCCCACCGTCAATTGACTCGTCATAACTTACATTGGTTCCTCCCAGTATCATACCCGGGTTGAAAGTGAGGTATTCTTCTGTGCTTAGCGCTTCGTAAAACTCTGTCAGGATTCTGGCGGCTTCGTAAATAGCACCAGCGCCCACCTCCGGTTTGAATACCTGGGAAGAATGGGCTGCATTGCCCGTCACTTTCAGCGTCCAGCCAGAGGAGCTCCTTCTGGCCACATTGGCGGTGCCAGGATTGCCGTCGCCATTTTCAAAGCCAAGAGCGATATCGGCCCACTTAGCTGCTTCTACCAATTCTTGCTTTGAAAGAGACAGCGGATCGCCACTCAGTTCCTCATCACCTGTCATTACCACAGTGATGCTCATATCCTTCAATAATCCGGCGTCGTGCAGTGCAGACAAGGCCTGGAGAATGATCACGTCGCCACCCTTCATGTCGGCAATGCCGGGGCCACTGGCTGTAGAGTCGTTCAGTACTTTGTATTTTTGAAAAGGGCTTTCCAGCTCAAATACCGTATCGAGGTGGCCGATGAGTAGAATTTTTTTTCCGTTGCCCCCGGTTGTTTTGGCTACCAGGTGACCGGCCCTATTCCAGGCACTTCCTTCTTTCCATTCTACTTCCATGCCAAGGGCTTTGAATCTGGGCATGAGTACGTCGGCGACGGCCTTCACACCATCGAAATTCATGGTGCCGCTGTTGATGTTGAAGATTTGCTCAAGTAGCTGAAGGGCCTCGTTGTTGTGCTGGTCGATATACTTTACCAGGCGCTTCTCAGTTTTGGATACCTGTCCATTTGCCCAACTCGCACATACCAGCATATAACCAATGATGAGGGTAACCTTGATGTATTTCATAAACAGAAGCTTTTTTGGCAATGATACTAAATTTATGGCTAAAGCATTGAAAGGGTGAAGTGGAAGGAGGCTTGATAAAAAAAGTCGCTGCCTTTCGACAGCGACTTCGTTAATATATGATTTAGAGTAGGTTACAATCCCTGCATTTTCCAGCCATCACGGTAGTCTCTGCGAACAAACTGGTTGGCATCATCGAAGTTAGTGATTTTCATGTTAGGACCATCCCACATCAGCTTGATGAAGCGGCCTGGGTAATCGAACTGGTCGTCTCTGCCACCTGGTCTCTTCTTCTGGATATCATAGCTTCTTATCGCCAGGTTACCCATCAGGATGCTCTCTGTCATAGGTCCGGCAATATCAAACGGTGAACTCACCTCCATCTTTCCATAGCCTGCGATACATGCTTCTACCCACTGGAAGTAGTGACCCGTGTCGGATCCTCCGGGGACTCTGGCAAGTGTTTGAGGCACTTTTACCTCATTTGTTCTTGAAGTTGGAAGCAATTTAGGGTCTCTGCCATAGGTGCTGCACATCATTTTTCCTTTGCTGCCTACCATGATCACGCCGTTGCCACCGTCACCCATCATCTCATTAGGGCCCAGTTCTTCGGGTCTTTCTGGCTGAATGCCACCGTCCATCCAATGGAACTTAACGTCAGGCTTTCCGCCTGGGCCGGGGAAATTCATAATGACGTGGGATGAAGGAGGACAGCTATCAGGAAAATAGCCCCTTTTAAACTCGTCCACATATACACTGCCAACACTACACTCAACAGAGCTAGGGTAGCCAAGCCCAAGCGTGCGGAAGGGGGGCTCAATTATATGGCAAGCCATGTCGCCAAGGGCACCAGTGCCATAGTCCCACCAGCCACGCCAGTTGAAGGGCACCAGTTTATCTACGTAATCCTTTTTAGGTGCAGTGCCGAGCCACAACTCCCAGTCGAGCTCTTTTGGTATTGGCGCACTTTTCGTTGGCCAGGGAATACCCTGAGGCCACACGGGACGGTTGGTCCAGCAATACACTTCTGTGACATCGCCAATGATCCCTGCGTCATACCATTCTCTCATTTGACGTACGCCATCGCCAGAGGCGCCCTGGTTCCCCATTTGAGTCACCACTTTGTATTTTTCGGCTGCCTGGGTAAGCATTCTGGCTTCATAAATATCGTGAGTCAATGGCTTTTGTACGTACACGTGCTTGCCCATTTGCATGGCTGCAAGCGCCTGAACTGCGTGCTGGTGGTCAGGTGTTGATACTGAGACTGCGTCGAAGTTTTTGCCTTCTTTGTCGAGCATCTCTCTGTAATCCTTATAGTACTTTGCTTTCGGGAAATTCTTTCTTGAGGTTTCCGCTCTTCGGTCATCTACATCGCAAAGGAAGGCGATTTCGGCTTTGCCACTTTTGGCAAAATTGGCAATGTCGCTCGTGCCCTTGCCGCCGGCACCGATGCCCGCTACGAACAGTTTGTCACTTGGAGCGAGGTATCCTTTGCCGCCTATTACATAGCGTGGTACTATGGTGAACGCAGCACCTGCGATGGCCGCATTTTTCATAAACGTTCTTCTAGAAGTGCTTCCTGAAGCTGGGGGTGTTATTTTTTTGTGGGGCATTTGAGTATAATTAGAGATGTCACAATTTTTCAATTCCTTAATATAATCAAAAATGGTTCTTCACAACGGTTTTATTACAAATGAGGTGTTATGAAATATTGAAGAACACAGTTTTAAGGATTATTGAAACTTGAAGTACGACTTCAAATGAATATTCTCGAAAAGTGGCGAGGTCATGAACCCTTGAACTTCATATTGCAGTAGTATAGTTTGAGATCTAGGAGCAGGGCGAAATTCGAGTAACTCGTCAGGCCAAATTATAGACGGTGGAAATTTTTAACCGAGATGCTTTTTTGATGGAAAGGTGCCCTTTGATTTATTCGAAGGCGAAGTCAGTAGTCTACTGAGTAGGGCTCGACAAGTATATATTTCCCGCTCTTTTAAAAATGCCGACTTTGCTTTGGAGTTTATATAAAATGTGAGATTATTTTTATCTCTTTGATCATAAATCCCCAATCATTTCGTTGATAGTTTTGTTTGTTTGGTCGTGTAATACAGCTATTTCATGAATTACCTATCTAAGAATTTTTTATCGACGGTAGTTTCGCTTTTATTGTTCTTCTTGATGGTCTTGCAAGGATGCGACAAGGAGCCGGGGCCGGTCAACTACCCTACGTTGAAGGAGCATAAAGCAGCTATTCAAGAAGCTATTTCATCCGAATTTATTATCGCCCATGTGCAAATGATGGTTCTAAGGGAATTGATCGAAGTGGTTGATTCAAGTTACGTGGCTTTTACATATCCACCAAACCTATTGACATACTCTGGTGATTGCGTATCCAAGGATTATGATTTCACCAATAATCGCATTACGTTGGATTTTGGAGATGGCTGTGTGTCTGAAGGGATCAGTCGTTCAGGTAAGCTGTATATTGACAATATCGACGCTGACACCATGCTTTACTCCACTTTTAGTATTAGCACTTCAGATCTAAAAATCGGGGGGATAGATGTTGAACTAAAATATACTTCTCGCTTTGTCCCTAAAGATCCTCCCAGTTTTGGCCAGGATTTTTATATTGATGAGATGTCATTTGAAGTTTTTAAGGTTGTAACAGACACATCTGAATTCCTCGCTGAGCCTTTTCAGTTGACGAGGATGTACGTTCGATTCATAATGAGCAATCCTGGTCCCTCTGGTAATATACCTACATATTGGTACGAAAACGACCTAAGTTTTAAGCCTTACTCAATCAATACCACTGAAAATTTTTTTTCCTTCCAGATTCTTCCGCTTAACAACTTGAATTATAATTGCCCAATTTATTCAATAATTCAACATTACAGTCTGGTAATAAGCTATACCATCAGAGGTTATTCTTTTGAGGTCGAGTTGGTCGAATCGGGCTGCAGCCTGGCCGTTGTTTCGATCAAAGCACAGAATGGTGAAGAGACGCCAGATGCCCTATTGGCGAGTACTTTTTCTTTGACCGGCGGCTAATCGATCACTTGAATTCTCGATAGAATAAGTAAAATTATCTCTGCAATCGTCTTGTTAAACTAATTGGCTCTCCGCCGTTTACTTACATTTTCTGCTTATAGTTTGGCACTACAGGTAGTTAGCCACTGCATTCAAAAATGCCACCTAATGATAATCAAAAATGGTTCTTCACAACGGTTTTATTACAAATGGGGCGTTATGAATTAATGAAGGGGTCATTAAAGAGATTATTTAAGCTGGGTTGAGAGGCTGTGGTAATTAAAGGTAGAGAAATGAACAACTTTAGGACAAAATACGTTATATTAGTGGACAAATTACCCTAATATGAAAAAGCCAGGATACGAGCTCAAAGATGACAAGCCAATGGAAGTGCGTGAAGCTGCTCTCGCATACTATGCCCTGCCGGGTAAATTTTCTCCCGGAGCTATTCTGGGCTTAGCTAATGATCAACTTATGGAGCCACTTCAGCGAGTTGCTACCTTCAGGAAAGGGCTGAGCAAAGGTTCTTTTGATAGATTGAAGCAAGTGACAGGCCTCGATTACGAGAATATGGCCAGGGCTTTGTCGGTGTCCTCAAAAACACTTCAAAGAAAGGATGTTTTTGATTTAGTGCAATCTGAAAAAATGTATGAACTGGCAACTCTTTACGCCAGTGGCATTTCTTATTTTGGCCAGGAGGGCTTCCGGCGATGGATGGAAAGGCCACTTTTTAGCCTGGGCAATATAAAGCCTATTGACCTCATAGATGTATCAGAAGGAGTTGATCTACTCAAAAATGAGATAATGCGAGTTCAGCACGGCATTGCCATATGAATATTTATAGAATTGCGAGGACTGAGTTTTGTGATTTATCAGGTGAGGGCGCTAAGATTTATGGGGGACGGTGGAATCGGCAAGGCTTTCCGGCTCTTTATGGAAGTAGTTCTATTTCCTCAGCCTTGCTGGAACGGCTTACGGTAGATAGCGAGCTCTTTTCTTCGGAGCGCTATGTTTTATATTCGGTGATGGAGATTGATTGCCCTGATACGTTGGTTAAAAAGTATTCAGCTAGTGATTTGCCCGAAGGATGGGATGCAATTCCCCACGGCAGTGTTTCAGAGGAGTTTGGTAGCCAACTTTTAACTAGTGGTTTGTTGTGTTTCGGCGTGCCATCGGTTGTGGACAAAAGCTCTTTAAACTTTATTATCAATCCAATGTCAAGAGATTTTGATAAGATTGACACAAGGGTTCTTCCACTAAGCCTTGATCAAAGGATTGTTCGTGGCTAATGATAGGATAGTACGCCTTGCTAAACTCCTCTGAAAATAGGCCTTGTCAAACAAGTGGGCCCACCACCGCCTTTTACGCTGATTTCGTGACCGTTGTAGGTGGTTACTTCGCAGCCAGCATCTCTCAACCTTTTTTCTGTTATTGGATTACCTTCCACCATCAGGCATCGACGGGGAGCCAGAGCCAGCACATTGCAACCCATGGAGTCAAACTCTTCTTCCGGCACTTCCACTAGCTGAAAGCCCCTTTCCAAAAGCAGATTTCGAAAGGAAATTGGCATCAATGGCGAATACACGACCGCCAGATTTTTATCTACAGGACTCAATATCGACATCAGGTGAAAAACGTCTGAAGGCCCTCTGTAATGTGGTAATTCAGCTACCACCACCTCAATACCTTTCGGTTCAAGCATCGCTTTTAGCTGAGCAATGCCTTCCAGATTGGTTCGGTAGGTGTGTCCTACCGCCAGGGTTTTGTTGTCGAGCCAGACTATGTCTCCACCCTCCAGTGTGCCGGGCGCTATGATTTCTCCCAGAATGGCTATTTTATTGTCTGCAAAGAATTTCTTTTGTGCTTTGGGCTCTCCGGCACGTGCTTCCTTACCCATTCGGCAAATGATCATACCAAAGTCGGTGGCAACAGAGGCGTCACGGCAGTAAAGCGAATCGATAGACAGCCCCTCGCCTACAGGCAAGTGAAGGAGTTCGGTACCGGTGTCTTTCAGCACTCTTTCAAAATTCTCATATTCTTCGTTTGCAAGAACGAAGTTGGGAGCCTTCAGGTAATTCAATTTCTGCCATTCCCGGGCAATTTTTTTGTCAGAGGAGAAAGCATTGGATGCTGGTTTTATCACCAGCCTGTTAATTTCCCCAAATTCTGAGTGGGCTGTGTGACTCATACTTTTTTATTTCGATTGACGAAAACATAAATTGGAATCCCTAGTAGCAGCGACACGGATCCCCAGGCCATACTTTCCTGACCGGCGCCGATCATTGCCCACATGCAATACCCAAAAGCGAGCAATCCCAGGGTGATATTCCAGACTTGCTTCGTTCTGGAAATGCCGGACACTTGAAAAACAATCAGAAAGGCAGCCGCGGAGAAGAGATAGGGAATCAAGACGGTTGAGGCTGTCAATAGAATTAGAAATTCAAAGGCACCTCCCATTCCCCTTGAATAGTTCATGATTAAAAGAATCGAGACAATAACGCCGCTGATCAAGAGTGCGGTTGCCGGGGCTCCATTTTTGTTGGTTCGGGCGAATATTCCCGGAAAGTTACCATTTTTTGCTGCCGCATAAGAAATCTGCCCCTGTAGCAGGATCCACCCATTCAGCGCACCAAAAGTAGATATTAGCGCTCCTATCGTTATAAGATACCGCCCGGCATCACCCCAAATTAAACCCGCTGCATCTGCAAATGGTGCATTTGAATTTTGTAATTCTGCCGGATTGATCATTCCCATTAGAGCCAGGGAGCTTAATATGTAAATGCCGGTTGTTGCGAGTGTGCCAATGATAGTTGCTCTGGGCACAGTTTTTTCGGGGTTTCTAATGCTTTTTCCTGGTACGGTAGCCACTTCAAGTCCCATGAAGGCAAATAAGGTGATTGTTGCAGTGGCGGTGACCGCTTTGAAGTCACTTACTTCACTGATATTGATTGGGGAGAAATTATTGAAATCAATGTAAAAAAGGCCAGCCATTGTCACCAGTATCAATGGGACCAGCTTCAAAATGGTTGAAGCAAGCTGCACATAGCCAGCTTCTTTGATGCCCAAGGTATTTACCCAGGTGAGGAGCCAAACCACCGCAAGACTTGTGAGTAACGAATAGACAGGATTTTCTGCAAGCTGGGGTATTAAAACCGAGAGATAGCTCACAAAAGCTACAACAATGGCTGCGTTGGTTGCAAGATTAGAAATTTGGTAGCCCCATGAGGCTAAAAACCCGGCAAAATGTCCTAAACCCCTGGAGGCATAAATGTAGGGACCTCCGTCTTCGTTTGGAAACTGACGACTTAGCTTCACGAAAACCAATGCAAGAAATATGGCACCTGCTGAAGAGACGACCCATCCCAGAAGACTGATGGCGCCGTACGCTGCCAACGCTACCGGCAGGAAGAATATCCCTGACCCTATCATGTTTCCAATGACGAGGGAGGTGGAGGTCCATAGACCTAATTTTTTTTCTTGCGACATAAGTGGATCATATTGGTGGGCAAGTTAGTTGAATAGGATGCGCAGCCCCGGATTCCGTCGAAATTAGTAAAAGATGAAGGTTAACCAAACCCATATTGAGTAGGCGAGGCCAACAGCAAGGAAGCCCACACCCAGCCACCTGTATTTTACGAAGCTCAGCCACATGTACACGCCAGTTAGTACGAATATGAGCAGGGCCAGGCTGGCAAGATCCATCAGCAGGATATACAAGCTATAGGCAGGCGGACCACCATATTTGTGCAGCCTATGGTAAGCCGTGATGCTTCCCATAGTGTTTCTGTCAGATACTTTGACGGTTGCTGTGGTATGGGTGCTGTCAAAGTAAACGATCGTTTGCCGCAGCATGCTTTGGTATTCGTAGTAAGTGGTGCCTTTGTTTGTCCAGGAATTGTGAAAGCGGCCGCTTATTTCCAGTTTATTTTTTAGTTGATTGTACAGCTCCTCATTGCTCACGTCTGGCTTTTTCATGGAAGTGGTCTTGATGTCAGGCGCAGGCTTCTCCTGATCAAACCATTGCGGGTTGTTCATCAGGTAGCCGGTGACAAAATACATCACCAGAAACGTGATGGTGATGAAGGCAGCATACATATGGATCTGCCTAATTAGTTGATAGAGGTTTACCCGGCGAGCCATAAATAGATCATTAGAATAAGGGACATAGAAAGGCTTCCGATAAGCCAAAAGGCCGAAGATTTCGACCTCGTTTTGCTAGCCCATCATAGGTAGATGCCACTGAGGGCCCAAAACAGCAGCGAGTAAACGGTTAAATCCTGATAGAGCCACCAGCCGTTGATCCACCAAGGCGCTCCGGGGATTTCTTCATGAAGACCATGCAGTCCCTTTAGCAACGATATGAACCTTGTGGAGTTAGTGGTAAGCTCAATTTCCGGGATACCCCAGGTGCCGGTCATTCGGAAGTCTCTGCCGAGGTTGCGCACATTCACGAGAAAGCCTGATGAGTCTATGCGTGACTCCCACGGGATGAACCAGCCAATGAGTTGGAGGGAGTCACGAAGTGCCTCACCCAGCTCCCGTGGGGTGTTAAAGCGCTCTTTGTTCAAAGTAATGGCTAGTTTCTCGGATTTGACCGGAGTAAACTCCTCTTTTAATGAGACATGGTTAAAACTGAGAGAGGATAGGGCGAAAATAAGCAGGTAAGGTGTGCAAAAAAGCCCCAGGTAGATATGAAACTGCAAGAGGTAATTTTTCACCTTCATAACTACAGCTTAAAGAAAACCTTCCTTTGATACAACCAATAGCACAGGTACCAGGTGAATATCCAGGCTGCCAAAGCCGCAAATAAGGCTTGCCAATGTTCACCTGCGCCGAGCAAACCTGTGAAGCCGCCAGCGAAGACCGCCAGGGTCTTATTGAGCCATTGGTGGCCAACCGTTTCAAAAAACAAGTAAATGAATATGGAGTTCATTCCCACTACTGTGGCTATTAGTACCCCTCGTTGTTTTTTTCTGATATCGATCCACCAAAATAGAAGTGCCACCAAAAGAATTACCCAGCCAGCCGACGCAATAGTGAAAGAGCTGGTGGCGATTCTCTTGATGATAGGAGTGATGCCAGCCAAATCCATCGCAAACCCAACAACTAAAAAGCCGACTCCAGCTATTGACAGCCATTTTAGCTTCGCCGACGATGGCTTGTCCTCCATTAGCCATTTGCCGATCAACACTCCCCAGATGGTGTGCGCTGCAGTAGGAATAAAGTTGATGGTGACCCAGCCTCCTCCGTTGATTTTGCCCATCAGCACCATGTCCATGTAGTTGCCAAAGTTGTGCTGATCAACGAAAGGCTGGTCGAAGCCTGGCATTAAAACGAAGCGATACAGAATTTCCGTGAGGATCAGCAACCCAATAGATATTCCAAATTGGAATGCAAATGACTTCCTAATAATCAGGTAAGCAATAAGTGTGGTTGCCGACAGTTGGGTCAGCACATTCCAAAGCTCCCAAACCAGTTTGCCGCTGTATACACAATGCAGTGCCGTACCAGCTATCAGCAACTTGAGGCACCTGATTAGTATGTGCTTCCAATTGTCTTCCCAGCTAATGCCCTTCTTTTCTTTCTGTATATAGGAAAGGTACATGGCCGTGCCTGCCATGGTCATGAAAGCGGGTTGTATCAAGTCCCAGAAGCGGAGGCCATTCCACGGGTGATGGAAAAACTGAATCATGATATAACTTCCAAAAAAACTCTCAGGACTTAGTTCGTGGATGGAGTCCCACACCCGACAAGCCTCGCCCGCCAACAAAATCATGATCAGACCTCTCATGACATCTAGAGATACGAGTCGCTGGTTCGGAAGTGCTGGAGTAGTCATTGGCCTACTTTAATCTGTCCAGGATGTGATTGACAGCTTTTGGTGTCTCGCTGATGGCCTGCCCTACACTGTCGGCAAGCGATTGCTCCAGAGCTTGCTTTGCAGGAAGCGCATCCATTCCAAATTCTTCAAGCACGTTGGCTGCATACACCCGGGTAATGGCTCTGGGAGATTGCAGTTCGGAGACGCAGATATCTAGCGCTTCTTTCTTAACTCCCGATTTGTAAAGAGCTTCAGCGACAGCCAGCCGCACACTTGCCGAGGGATCTTTAGCCATTTCAAGCAGAACGGCTTTTGTTTCGGGTGATTTGTCCTCCAGTATCATGGTGCCGGTAACTGCCCAATACCTTACGGCTGCGTTGGGGTCGTCGAGTCTCTTGATCAACTCAGGCAGCGCAGAAGGATCACGCATACTTGCCAGGTCGGCGGTTTCAATCACGTAATCCATCCGGAAGTCTTTGCCTCTCACATAGTCGAAGACAGGCTGCACTTCCGATATTTCAGCCGTCATTGGCTCCGGCAGGAAGTTGGCATCCCTGATCTCTTTTACCCACCTAAGGTTCTCGTTGCGCAGCTCCAGCAATGTATTAGCGTATGCCGGGTCGGTTGCCAGGTTGTTGATATTGTCCGGGTCTTTCGCAACATCGTAGAGCTCTTCGGCAGGCCTTGGCAGCCAAAACCTTGATTGCACTTCATTCAACTCACCATTTTTAAAAGCCTTTTCCCAGGAAGGGATAGAGCGAGCCAGCCACAGGTAGTAAAGGTGCTGGCCATTGGGCTTGTGAGGCATGTAATTCCTGATGTACCTGAACTGCTTGTCTCTTACACCTCTTACCAGGTCAATTCTCTCATCCATTCTCCCCCGGTAGGCATGTGCATATTGCTTCGGTTCAGCCTGCTGGCTACCTAAAAATGGTTTGCCCTGCATATAGTCGGGCACTGTTACGCCTGCCAGACTCAGGACGGTTGGGCCAAAGTCCGCAAAGTTAACCAAACGATCACTTTTAGAGCCCGCTGCTGATGGTGCCAGGTGCTTGTACTTCTCCGGGAAGTTGATAATCAAAGGGATGTGAAGTCCTGATTCATACATAAACCTCTTGCTTCTGCCCAGCACTCCGCCGTGGTCGGAGTAGTAAAAGACAATGGTATTTTCTGCCTCACCGCTCTTTTTCAGGTCTGCCAGAATGCCAGCCACTTCAGAGTCCATTTGCTGCATGCGGTCGTAGTACTGCGCCCAGTCGTGCTCCATGTCTTTGGTGCGGGGATGGTACGGAGGCATCGGCACCTTGGTAGGATCATGCTTCAACTCTCCCCAGGGAATCGAATCATGGATTTGACTTTCATGAGTAATAAAAATATTCTGCACATGGAAGAAGAGTTGACCCGGCTGCCGGTTCAGGTAAGTCGCTTTGTTGCTTGACTCGTCCCAACACTCAGGTTGATCTACTGTATTGTAGTCCTTCTTTGAGTTATTGGTGGTGTAGTAGCCGGCGTCCCTGAGGTAATTGGGAAAGAAGCGCATGTAGTCTGGAATGGGGTAGGGGCTGCGCATAGGCAGGGTGCCCAGCGAGGCGCTGTACATGCCTGTGATGAGTGTAGACCGGGAAGGGGCGCACACTGGTGTGGTGGCAAAGGCGTTGGTGTAGAGAACGCTGACGGCCGCCAGGGAATCGAGAGTGGGAGTGGTAGCGAAATCGTCACCATAAGCGCCAATAAAGGGGCTATTGTCCTCACTGACAATCCATAGTATGTTGGGTGGAGTTAGTTCTTCTTTTTCCTCGCATGACCAAAAGATACTAGTCAGTAGGAGTAGGGCAATTAGGCTGCCCGGCTTTGCTTTATCAGCTAACATAGAGATGTAGGTATAGTTACAATCCAAAAGATAGCAAAAAGAAATCACAGGGTGGCCTGAAGATTGAGTAACGGCAAACAATGATGATGACCCGACGAATCACTCCGAAAACAAAAAGAAAAAGCCGGGCAAATATGCCACGGCCTTTATCCCTACCAAACTTAAATTATTCTCTTTTGCCGGATAGCTTAATTTCCTCTTCCTCTTCTCTGAGTAGCTGCTGGTGCTGCTGGCGCTGCGCCGCCTCCATTGTCGCCACCACCATCTCCATCGTTTTTCAGGTCGTCATTTTGAATGGATTTTCTTCTGCGTTGTGGGCCATCAGTAGTTATCTTACCAATGCGATAGCTGAAGTTCAACGAGAAGCTCAGGTTATTTCTGATATCGACGCTGTTTTGCACGATGATAGGAGTAATGGTTTCGCTCTTAATTTTGAGCTTGGGATTCAGGAAGTTTTGCACGCCAAGGCCAATGCTTCCACGCTTGTTGTTGAAGTCTTTCTTCACGCCCAGATTGTACATCCCAAACCCACCTCTGTAGCCCTGTAGCTCGGTTCTTCTCAAACGGAAAAAGCTAAACATCTGCAAGCCATATCCATTGCCCAGGTCGTAGTTTCCGAAAAACCGTCCACTGATCACAATACCTGTATTACTGGCATTGTAAATGGGGTCAGGGTTATTGTTAGAAAGCACTGCATAGTACACATCCGAACCACCATTAAGCATCAGCTTTCCAAAGTTGATATTGGCAGAAAGGTTGATGCCGTAAGCATCTTCCTGGCCAATATTTTGGTAGGTGGTTCTGATGGTGTCGCCTCTTACATCACGCACGCTGCTGATGGCGCCAGTGGTGTTGCGGACGAAAAACGCTGTCTGCACAGAAGACCTTTTGAAGTAAGAACTGTAGCCCAACTCATAGTTGTTGGTGTATTCGGGGTCTAGTTCTGGGTTTCCAATTGAGATGTTCAATGGATTAGAAGCTTGTATGTTAGGGTTCAGAAACCTGATGGATGGGCGTTGTATTCTTCTGTTGTATCCCAGTTTTACCATGTTGCCGTTTTCCAGTTTCTTTGACAGGTTAACGCTTGGCACAATAACACCGTAAGATGGAATGTCGATGTCACTTTCAGTCTTGGTAAAAGCGGTTATAGTAGTGTATTCGTATCTGGCACCTGCTTTTACGCTGTAGTTTTTAGGCAGGGTGGCAGTGTAGGACAAATACCCCGATGTAATTCCCTGTCTGTAGTCTAGGTTGTTATTAAGTGTAGTCCCTTCCAGCTGCACGTAGCTGCCATTTTCACCATCGGCGCTGAGGTAAGTGTAGTCGCTAACAGCCGTTCTCATGATTTGCTTGGCGCCATATTCAACTAGCTGTTTGTCACCAATAGGGCTGGTGTAGTCAATTTGCAAAGTGGTTTCTTCATCATAGCTGTCGTTGAGGTTCTTTAGCCTGGTCAACAGTGTTTCATCGTTTACGTCGTAATTGTAGTTGGTGAAATCATTGGTTCGGTCGTTTATACTCCACATACCCATGATGGTCAGTTCTTTCTGGGGCTTATCAAATACGTGTGTGTATGCCAGGCTTACATCAATATTGTTCGATAAATCCTTCGTTGTAACATCCTTTAACGTTTCCCTAACCAAAACACCTTCCTGAAAAGATTGGCTGGTTAGGTCGTCCTGAGTGCCCCTGCCATTTCTGGCTCCCAGCTGTACTGATCCGGTCAGGTAGTTTTTCTCATTGAAGTCATAATCAAGTCCAAAAGTGTATCGTCCAAATAGCCTGTTGGAGGTGGTGCTTGCTTCCTGAGTAGTGAAGGTCTCTACTCCATTGCTCGTAGTGGTTTGCCTGTTTTCAAAACTACCTGTGGTGTTGTACTCAGACCTGCCGAAGCCACCCAGAGAAAGTCCCAGTTTCTTGGTTTTCAAGGCCCCATTCAGCCCCAGGTTTGATCCTCTGAGGCCCACACCCGTATTGACACTAAGTGTGGCACCTTGCAAGTTGTTCTTCTTGGTGATGATGTTAATAATTCCCGAAGTCCCTTCTGCATCGTATTTAGCTGAGGGAGAGGTAATAACCTCCACCGACTTTATTTCGTCTGCGGGAATTTGCTTCAGAGCGTCCGCAATGTTGGCTGCCATGATCGCCGATGGCTTGTTGTTGATCAATACCCTAATGTTTTCGTTGCCCCGAAGGCTCACGTTGCCGTCCATATCTACCGAAAGCATAGGCACACGTCTCAGCACGTCTGTTGCGTTGCCGCCTCTTGTGGTTGCATCCAATTCGGCATTGTAAATAGTCCGATCGACTTTTTCCTCCACCATGTCACGCTGACTCACGACCGAAACTTCCTGTAGTACCTCAGTAGCAGATCCCAGCTTGATGATACCAAGATTTACTTTGTCTTTTTTGTCTTCAACAGTGATCCCTTCAATTACCTGTCTTTCGTAGCCGATGAAAGAAATAGCTACGTTGTACGTACCGGCCTCTACTTTCGAAATTTTGAACTGACCTTTGTTGTCGCAGACAGCGCCGTCGATGGGCTTGTCTGTTGCAGGGTCAATAAGTGAAACAGTGGCAAATTCTACAGGCTGATTTGTTTCAACATCCAGCACAATTCCCTCAATTTCGCCATTCCCGGCATCAGTTGCGGCTAAAGGTGTGCTTCTATAACTGGCCTCGCCCGGAGTTTGAGCAGGGGTATTTCCTACCGTCGCCGGCTGGGCTAGTGCAAGTCCTACGCTGCCAATTGTAAACATGATAGTAAGTAGCTTTTTCATGCTAAGGATCCTATTTGACTTTATGTTGTATGTTAGTTTCATTACTTCACTGATTTTTTGTTCAGGTATGCCTGAAATGTTTCTTTGTATGCGTCTGCAATCGTGATGCCCACCTGTCCAATGACCACTTTGTTTCTTTCTATCAGGTCAATGCGGTCTAGTCTCACAATAAAAGACCGGTGTATTCTCATGAATTGTTGAGATGGAAGCTGCTCTTCCAGTGATTTCAAGCTCATCAGTGTCATGACGGGCCTTGTTTGATCAAGAAGGAATATTTTTGCGTAATCTTTCAGTCCCTCGATATAAAGCACTTTCTGCAAGTCGATTTTTACCAGTTTATATTCTGATTTCACAAAAAGGGCATTGGGATCGGTTTCCGAGCTACTGCCTGACGTCACTGAAATCCATTCTCTCGCCTTATTTGCTGATTTCAAAAACTCCTCGTAGTTAAATGGTTTGAGCAGATAGTCGATGGCATCTACTTTGAACCCTTCAAGGGCATACTCTTCAAATGCCGTGGTGAAAACGACTTTAGGGCCATTTTTCAGAGATCTCGATAGTTCCATGCCAGTAAGACCAGGCATTTGAATGTCGAGAAACAGCAAGTCTATTTTCTCAGCGGCTATTTTTTCCAAGGCCTCATACGCACTACTGCATTTTCCAGCCAGTTCGAGAAAAGGCGTTTTTTCCACGTAGCCCTCAATAAGGTTGAGTGCTAATGGCTCATCGTCGACAATCAGGCAGCGGATCTTTTTCATAGCTTAATTTTTAGCTCTGTTTTATAAATGCCGTCCGCTACATTATGCTCAATGCTGTATTTACCGGCATACATTAAATCCAGCCTTTTTTCAAGGTTGACCAGCCCTATGCCCGAACCACTTTTGTCATCGACTGTTTTGGGCAGGTTAGGGTTTGCTACTGTAAATGTCACTTCGCCCTCTGCCATTGCCAGCTCAAACTCAATGATTCCTTTTGCAGAACCGCTGGCCCCGTGTTTGAAGGCGTTTTCCACAAGTGGAAGGAAAAGAAGTGGGGTGATGGTGGCACCCTCCTGCACCTTGCCAAAATTCTTTTTCACCTTGATATTAGCCGGAAGCCTTATCTCCATCAGGTCAATAAACTTCTCCAGAAACTCTACCTCTTTTACCAGTGATACTTTGCCTTCCTTGGCCTCGTAAAGCATGTAGCGCATCAGCTTGGCCAGGCTGTGAATAGTTTCCTTCGCTTTTTCCGGAGAGCTGTCTACAAGCGAGTATATATTGTTAAGCGAGTTGAAGAAAAAGTGAGGCTGCAACTGATACTGAAGATAGGTGAGCTCTGAATGCAATTGCGCATTTTCAGAGTTTCTCCTGAGGTTTTCTGATTCAATCCACCGCTGCGTCATTCTCACAGCCATGCTAAGTCCAATAGTGATGATGGCCGTGATCGACTCCCAGTAAACTGAGAATATTTTGAAGCTTGAAGAGTGAGGTTTGTCGTGGCTCTCAAAAAAAATCTCCCGGATTTGCCGGTGAAGGAAAATGCAAACGGCAACAAGCAGGATGTTGGAAATAATGAAGCGAAGACCCTTTCTGTCGAAGATGAATTTCTCAATGAAAACAAAGTAGTTCACATAGAAAATGATTACTGAGAACCCCATGGGAACCCAGGTTCTGCGTGCAACTACGCTGATGTCGAGTGTGTCGCCGTAAAAAACGAAGACGGGAAAGAAAAACAGAATGAACCATACTCCAAAATGGAGGAGTATTCTTAAGTTCTTTCCGTTGGTTTCTATTATTGCCATGCGATGATTTTTACACTGATGACAGTGTCAACAGCTTATTAAACATACAAAGATGGCTTAGAGTTAGCCTGCAGCATCCACTAATGGACGTAAGGAGAGAATTTGAGGAAGAATGGCTGATTTTTGAGGATGGCTTTCAAGCAATTCCCTTAAAAAACAAAAATGAAGCCCGTTTCCAGGCTTCACTTATCAAATTTTTCAGGACGGGAAATGTGGGCGTGTTAGTATACTCTGCCTATCATATCATGTTCTACTATGGCTCTTTTTAGTTCCAGAAAGTCGACTTCACCCTGGTGCTCGTACACCACCTTGCCTCCCGGCTCTACCAGTGCTGTGTAAGGCAATGCGCCATCCCAGCCGTCACCAAACGCCTCAACCATAGCATAGTTGTCGCCTCCCGTAAATATATAATTGGGCACTCCCGATTCCTTTTTATCAAGAAACTCAAGCACTTTATCTCTCTTTTCCAGCTTATCGGCCGAGATGGATACAAATTCGAAATCACGGGCGCCGTACATACGTTGGATGGCTATGAACTCGGGATACTCCAGCATGCATGGGCCGCACCAGGTAGCCCACACATTGATAAGTCTTAGTTTTTTCGAGTCGTCGTTTTTTAGCAAAGTTTTGATCCCCGCCAAATCGATGTCTTCAACTTTCACCTCTCTGCTGTTCCAGTCTTTGTCCACCCGCTCTCTCATGTCTGTTTTCCATCCCCACTTTGTGGAGCAGCCAAAGACTTTTGTTACGGGCTCAGCTATAGGCTTTCCTTCAAGGGTGGCGTCTATGGCGGCTCTCAAATCCTCTGAGTTGGTTGTGCCGGGCTTTTCCACTTTGTCAAGACGACCATTGTAGGTCAATACTCTGTTGCTGTCGAAAACAAATGCGTGAGGAGTAGCCACCGGGCCATATTGCAGAGAGGCTTCTTCAGTATCGCCGTCGTACAGGTAAGGAAAATTGTAGTCCATATAGTCGGCCCTGAGTTGCATGGCCGTATAGTCGTCGTTCAGGTCGGTGTACCCTAGTTCTTCGTAGAGTAGCCCCATAGGGCTGTTGGGCGAAATGGCTATCAGCTTTACGCTCTTGCCTTTGTAATCGTTCACAACAGCTTTGATACGGTCCTCGTAGGCCTGGGCAGTAGGGCAGTGATTACATGTGAAAATGATCACAAGCACACTGGCATCACTGAAATCATCAAGGGTGTAGAACTTTCCATCAACACCCGGTAGGTTGAAGTCTGGTGCTTTTGCTCCTATTTCCAGCGTTGTTACTTCTCTTTTGGCGATGAACTGCGGGTTGGCAACAAAAGCGGGCTTCATTTCACCCGATGCTTCCGTTTCAGTGGCTTCGGCACTTTGGCTTTCATTTTTATTGCTTTGGCATGCGGAGAATATTGTGGCGAACACAATAACGGCAGCAAATGAATTCTTTAGAATTTTCATAGTTTCAATAATAACAATATTAGGACGGTTTCGTGTCTGTCGATTTTTCGAACTTATCAATAACTTTGGCCAAAGGCAATGAAATGTAATGTTAGGAAGAGAAAATCATTGGGGAATGGGCGAAATACCCCCTAAACAGAAAGAGTGGACATTTGCCCACTCTTCATTTTGATTATGTGATAGCCCACCGATTTATTAGCTCTCTTCTTTTTTGAACACATCGTTGAACTCCTTTTTCACATTGTTGACAACTGTGGTTGCATCTTCTTTGATACCATTCCAATTGTCTTTTGTAGCCTCTTTCACGTCTTCCAGTTTGGACTGAAGCTGCTCTTTTTGATCATTGAGTTTTTCTTTGAGCGTTTCGCTTTCCTCGTCCATCTTGTCCTTCAAACCGTCGAGTTTCTCATCCAACTCGTCAATCTGATTTTCAATTTTGGCGGTAAGCTTCGCCTTTTCAACTTTGATCTTATCAGTCGCATTTTCTACAGCTTCTGTTGCATTCTCCTTCATGTCCTCAGCCTCTTTTTTTGAGTCCTGGGTACAGCTAAAGAATAACATCGACAGCATAGCTGACATCAATACACCTCTTAGAATTTTCATAGTTTTTAATTTAAAATTTATAACTGGTTACAACTAGTTATAGCGTTTTTAAAACTATTTTGTTTCATTTATTAGTGTAAGTGTCTGATTTTAAGAGGCTAACAAATGGCTGGTTTATAACTTTTTCCAGCGTTCCACTGTGTTTTGTACGGGATCAATTGTTTGCAAATATTCGTAAATGGCTCCCAGGTCCTGTTCGGTCATGCCAGCGTACATGGTCCATGGCATCACAGTTTGGAATTCACCTTTTGCCATGTCCACATCAGGTAGTACGTAGGTGGAGTCGGTGTAAAGCTTGAACCGTTGGATAAAGGCAGCTTTTGTCCACTTGCCTATGCCCGTTTCGTGTGGGGTAATGTTCATGGACGATACCATATAGCCGTTGCCCATGTTAAATTCAAAGCCGCCCGCAAAAAGCTCACCTACCACTGTTCCGTTTTCCTGCTTGGTGTGGCATTCGGCGCAGCCTGCAGCATTTGCCACATAGGCGCCATACTCGACTACATTTTTCGGATCTGGCATTTTTTTCGGAGTGGCCGCTGCTGGCATGGTGTTGATAATGAAGTTGACCGGAAAATCGGCGACAGACGGGTCCGGGTCAAATGCTATTGGAGAGAGTGAGCGGACGTAGGCGATAATCGACTTAATATCCTCAGTGTCCATTTTGCCATAGTATTTGTACGGCATAACTGGGAAGAAGGCCGTTCCATGCTTGCTAACGCCCGTTGTAATGGCTCTGAAAATTTCGCCGTCTGTCCAGGCTTCCAGGTGATGAGGTGTGATGTTTTTCGAAACAAAACGGCCTGGAAAGCCAAAGCTCTGATCAAAAAGTTCACCGCCTCTGCCTTCTGTACCAGGTATAGGAGGTCCGGCAAACTTGCTCCAGTCACGTGTGGAATGGCAATCGATACAAACGCTTACGTGGTTAGCGAGGTAGCGTCCTCGTTCAATTTGTTGTTCGGTACCTTCAACTGATATCTCGGGGGCAGGCCCCACGTCAGGAAGTGCAAATTTCAGATAGGACAAGCCTGATGCAATTATCAGGATTAACAGGCTGATGACGATAATAGCCACCTTTAGAATCTTATTCATATTAGATAGGGTTGGTTAGCTTACAAAAATGTCCAAGGCTGGAAAAAGCATAAAAAAACTGTCACCAAAATACAATATCAGAAATTAAAAACGAAAGGATTTCGAGCCGATTGCTAGCCGAGGAACATCTCCTGCATGGCTTTCCAAAGCTTTCCTTTTAGTGCAATGGCTTGTTCGAGAGCAGCCAGGCTATCGGAGGCCAGGTACTGCTGGTCATCTCTTTTGATGACGGTGTATTTGGAGGTGGAGACTGATAACTCCACACCGAAAGAGAGTACCTTGCTGAAGGAAACTGTTTGCGTTGGATTGGTTTTGTAATCCGATTCGCTGATGAGCACAGCACTTCTCAGGTCTATGCTAACTGCCCCTGTGATTTTGGTCAACAGCTCTTTCTGCGACGCTTCGAGTGCCTGAAAGGGCTGTTTGAGAATGATTAGCGTGTTTTGTTTGGGGGCGGCTGGTTCAGCCATTGTGGTTTTCGTCTCCGCCGGTTTTGCAGCCTCAACAGGGGCAGGCTTTTCTGGTGCCGCCGGAGCACTTTGCTTTTCACCAATCAGGTAAAGCTCTTCAGTAAACAAAGCTTTCAACGAAGCCGGATGGAGATCAGCGCCCATAGTGATTTAGCTTAGGTCTTCAGGTTTTAACTTAAAAATAGACTTCAACTCTACGGCATCCTCAGGCTTCATCCTTTTTGCCAGCACCAGCCTCAGCTGACGGCGGCGAAGCGCACCTTCGTAGAGCTCTTTTTCAAATTCCGTTTCAGGAGTTAATTCCGGCACATCAATGGGTCGGCCGGTTTGGTCTACCGCCACAAAAGTGAAAAAGGCGGTGTTGCTGTCGATTTTTTTATTGCCTGGAATGTCTTCGGCGGTCACCTGAATATATACTTCCATGGAAGAACTGAATGCACGTGTTACCCGGGCCTTTAGTGTTACCACATTTCCCAGCCGTATGGGCTTGCCAAAAGAAACGTTGTCAACGGAGGCTGTTACCACGATGCGGTTTGAATGCTTTTGCGCTGCAATGGCGCTTACGATGTCCATCCAGTGCATCAGCCGACCTCCCATGAGGTTGTTGAGCGTGTTGGTGTCGTTGGGCAACACCAACTCTGTCATGACCACTTCCGATTCTTTTGCACTCTTTGCTTTTTTTGCCATCTCCTTATTTTTTGCCCCAGCCATTCTCGCCCAGTAATGGCACAAAGCTAAAATTATCGAAAGTTTCTTTCACCAGTTTGTTGCCTTCTTTTTTGGTTATCCGGATCATTTTTTGGCTTTTGTCATCACCCACCGGTATTACCAGCCTGCCTCCTGGCTTTAGCTGCTCAACAAGTGCGGTGGGAATTGTGGGCGCTCCGGCAGTGACTAAAATAGCGTCGAATGGAGCAAAGTTAGGCATGCCCTTCGATCCGTCTCCCTGAAAAAAATGGGCTTTATATCCCATTGAGGGTAGAAATTTTCGGGTTCTTTCGTAAAGCACTTTGTTGTATTCAATGGTGTAGACTTCAGCACCAAGCTCCAATAAAATGCAACACTGATAGCCAGATCCGGTGCCAATTTCCAGAACTTTACTTCCTGGCCCTGCGCCCGTTAGCTGTGTTTGAAACGCCACGGTGTAGGGCTGAGAAATGGTTTGGTCTTCCCCAATGGGAAAGGCTTTGTCCTGATAAGCGTGTTCTACAAAGGCATTGTCGAAGAAAAAGTGGCGAGGTACTTTGCCAATGGCATCGAGCACCATTTTGCTCTTGATCCCTTTTTCAATTAACGTATTTACAAGTCCTCTTCTTAGCCCTTTGTGCCTGTAGCTGTCTTCCATTCTGACGGCAATTTAATTGAATTGACAGTACGGGGCGCAGAAGGCGATCAGTTTTGTTCATTACTTTTGAAAGATATTGGAAAAGGCTACCGTGGGGAGCTTCTGCCAATTAAATTCGCTGGATAATTTATAATTGAGATGTTTACAGGGATTGTTGAAACTACAGGGAAAGTAGAGAAGATAGAAAAGTCTGGGACGAACTATACTTTCACAATCGAAAGTGCGATTAGTCCCGAGCTAAAGATAGATCAGAGTGTGTCTCACAACGGCGTTTGCCTGACGGTAGTTGGCGTTGCCGATGGAGCGCACCAGGTTACGGCTATCCACGAGACAATGGAGAAGACCTCGCTGGGGTTGCTGGGCGAAGGCGACCTTGTTAACCTGGAAAGATGCATGCTGGCCAATGGTCGGTTCGATGGCCATATCGTGCAAGGGCATGTTGATCAGGTTGGCGTTTGCATAAGCAGAACGGAAGAAGACGGCAGTTGGCTGTTCGATTTTAAGTATGATGACGCATTGGGCAATGTGACTGTCGAAAAAGGCTCCATTTGTGTCAATGGTGTAAGCCTGACTTGTTTTAACTCAAGAAAAGGGGAGTTTAGGGTGGCTATAATTCCCTATACTTTTGAGCACACAAATTTCAAAAATATCGACAAGGGTACGAAAGTTAATCTTGAATTTGATATTTTGGGGAAATATATTCAAAGAATATTAAAAGGATACTAATCGACCTGAACCTTCAACCTTAAGAATTTACTATGGAAGTTAAATGCATGGTAGTGGATGACGATCCACTGGCGAGAAAGCTGGTAAAGCACTATATTGAAAAAACGGAATTTCTAACGTTGAGCTATGAGCTTGCCAATCCCATTGAAGCCAAAAACATACTGGTAAAGGAGGATGCTGACGTCGATTTGCTGTTTCTGGATATCCAAATGCCAGAAATGTCGGGGCTCGAACTGATGGAGTCGCTGGACAAATCTTATCAGATTGTGTTCATCACTTCGGAAGAGCAGTATGCCGTTCAGGCATTTGAGAATAGTGTGGTTGACTACCTGGTGAAGCCTTTTGAGTACCCACGTTTTTTGAAGGCGGCCACCAAAGGCAAAGAGAATATTGAGACACTTCGCAGGTTTGTGGAAAAGCAAACCCACGTTTTTGTGAAGTGCGATGGAAGGCTGGTGAGGATTCAGCTAAGTGACTTGCTGTTTGTAGAAGCGCTGGCTGATTACGTGATCTTCAATACCAAAAAAGGAAAGTACATTGTTCATTACACAATGAAGGGAATAGAAAAGCGACTCCCTACCACTTCCTTTGCCAGGGTTCACAGGTCGTACATTATTAATATCGACAATGTTGACCACCTCGAGGAATCGAATATCATGATTGGTGATAAGAGTGTGCCGGTGGGAGCTTCTTACAAAGAGAAATTTATCAAGAAGCTAAACATGCTTTAGTCTTCCTGTTTTTCTTCCAAGAAGATAGATGATATAGGCTGCGGCAATACCCACAAGGGCCCCCACTAGTACATCGCCCGGGTAGTGCACGCCAACGTAAATCCGGCTATAAGTTACTATAGCGGCCCATGCGTACCACACAAAGTGCCAGTAGGCTTTTCCTGTGTGCAATAAACTGACGAATGTGGCCAGTGCAAAAGTGTTGGCTGCATGTGAGGAGGCAAAACCAAATTTGCCCCCGCATCCGTCAACCAGATGAACCAGTGAGGCGATGGCCGGGTCATGGCATGGCCTTAGTCTTTCGAAAAATGGCTTCATCAGGCCAGAGGTCAGCTGGTCGGCTATCACAATGGTGAGTACTATGGCAAGTATTGACCAGGCCGCCTCCTTTTTTTGCTGGTAGATTAACCAGGCAATGAGAGCAAGGTAAAGGGGGATCCAGGTATTTCTTCCTGTTATCAGTAGCATGGGGCCGTCAAGCCAACTGGCATGGTGCGAGTTCAGCCACAAGAAAAATTGTTGGTCTAACTCAATTAGCCAGTTCATAAGCCCAACCAGTTAACCCCTTTCTTAAGGGACAAAAGCGTGTCATGTTCGGGCGTACCTGCTTCAGGCTGGTGGTTGTATTCCCAGCCAGCCAATGGCGGCAAGCTCATCAATATCGACTCAATGCGTCCATCCGTTTCCAATCCAAATTTAGTTCCCCGATCCAGCACCAGGTTAAACTCCACGTAGCGGCCTCTCCTCAGCATCTGCCAGTTTTTCTCCTGCTCACCATAAGGCAGGGAGCTATTGCTGGCCATGAAGTGCGTGTAGGTAGGTGCAAAAGTGTTACCCACGTCTTGTACAAACTGCCACCGGTCTTCCATCGAAATTCCATCCTCTGCTTTCAAATGGTCGAAGAATATCCCACCGATGCCACGGGTCTCGTGGCGGTGCTGTACATAGAAATAGTTGTCAGCCCATTCCTTGAATTTTGGGTAATAAGTCGGGTTGTGCTTGTCACAGGTGTTTTTGAGTGCCTGGTGGAAATAGACGGCGTCGTTGGGGTTTACATAGTGTGGGGTGAGGTCGATGCCGCCTCCAAACCAGCATACGCCGTTGCTCATTTCAAAGTACCTAACGTTCATGTGAATGATGGGCACAAAGGGATTGGAGGGGTGGAGTACGATGGAAACGCCGGTAGCGTAGAAATCTGCCTGGTCGAGGCCAAAGGACTGAAGGACTTTTTCGGGTGTTGGGCCCCATACCGCTGAAAAGTTAACGCCTCCTTTTTCAATTACATTCCCATTTCTTATCACCCGTGACCTGCCGCCGCCGCCCCCAGGCCTGTCCCAGGCATCCTCTTCAAAGGAACCAGTGCCGTCGGCTGCTTCCAGCGACAAGCAGATATTATCCTGTAAGCCTTTGAACCAATTTGTAATTTCTTCTTTTCCAGGCATAGTTTCAACGATATCAATTCAAGGGCAAATATAGGAGAACCACAAAACTAGAACGGGTACCCGATTCCAATATTCAGAATAGTCTGTTCTTTTTCGCCAAATGGGAAGTTGGTCAGCAGCTTATCGAACACCCATCTTTGTCCTGGAGGCCGTGCTGGATCATGTATCTTGGCTCCCGCATCGAGCCTGAGGATAAGGAACGAAAAATCAAACCTCAGGCCAAAGCCAGATCCAACTGCGATTTCTTTAGCAAATGAGTCAACTTTGAACTGGCTTCCGGGCCTGGTGGCGTCATCTCTTAGCGTCCACACGTTACCAGCATCAATAAAAAACGCCCACGAGACAAAGCTGAAAAGCCTCCTGCGATATTCTACGCTCGTTTCAAACAGTATTTCGCCAGGTTGTTCGAAGCTGTAGTCGTAGAGTCCGTCTTTTTCCGGGTTGTCGTTGAGTGGGGGCGTGTAGGATCCTGGGCCAAGCCGCCGGGGGCGCCAGGCTCTGATACCATTGCTTCCGCCGGCAAAGAAGTACTTTTCATAGGGAAGCACTGTGTTTATCCCGTAAGGCACTGCCACCCCAACGTTAAAGCGGTAGGCAAGATCATGCTTCGACGATAGGTTGGTAACCTTCCTGAAGTCGAAATTAGCTTTGGAAAATTGGTAGTACTCCAGCCTGTCGTTGATCAGGGCGTCCTGATTGAAAAACCAGAGGGTATTTCCGCTGGTCTCGACAAAAACCCTGAAAAAACTGGCGTTGCCTTTAGTAATCCCATAGCTGTTGTTGTTGACAGCCACTGAGAAGCTTGTGCTGCCAACATAAGATGGATTGAAAGAATTGATCAGTAGATTCCCTCTGCTTGCGTAGTCTTCCAGCAGATCCCGGAAGGCTTCATTTCTCAATTCAGAGTCGATAAAGCTGACGTCGGCAAGTGTCAGGTTGAAAAGGTGCTTATTGTCCTTTTGCCAGATATATGCCCAGGTCGAGTTGAAGTTGGTTCGCTTGTATTCACGCCTGTCTGTAACGGTGGTACCTACCAGCCAGCGTGTTCTGGGGTTGAGCCTTCCCTGGTCTCGTCGTCTGCTCCAGGAGGCAGGTGTGATGAACTGAGGAAAAGTTAAGGCAAGATTCCCTCCATACTCCTTGCTGGAATACACGTCCTTGACGTTTGTGGGTGAAGCGACGCCTTCGATACCAAACCTTCCAGACAGTTCCAATATTTCAAGCCCTTTGAATACATTCCTGTCTTTTATATTGGCGTTGAGAAACGGGCCGGGAAGTCCCTGACTTACATTGACGCCAAACTCTGTTGAGGTTTGGAACTTTTGAAGAGGGCTGGTATAGATATTGGCAATGAAATGAGTGCCTACTGTGTCGTAGTTGATATTGACAAACTTAAAAATATCAAGGTTGGCCAATTGCTTTTGTGTCTCGAAGGTGTTGGCTCTGCTATACATACTATCGGGATAGATAAAAACCCTCCAGTCAAGTATTTTTTTGTTGTATCGCTCCTCATAGAAGCTATAGTTGACGCCATGATACATCCGGTTACTTCGCTTCTCGCCAGGGATATTGATATTGGCATCGGTAATGAAGTTTACAGAGTCGATGACAAACCGTTTGTGGTCATGATCCTTTACAGGTGATTTCACTGCGATTTCGATGAGGACCTTTTTATCGCCCAGGCTTGCCGTGTCCACCTGAAAAGAAATTAATTGCTTATTGAATCTGTAGTAGCCCTTGTTCACAAGAGATTCATAGACTCTTTCCCGTTCACTGGCCAGCTCCTTTTGGCGATATCTGTCGCCCTTCACTAACAGTGATTTATTCTCTGAGTTAAGTACAATGTCCTTGATCTCATCGTCGGGTATACCGTAAAATATCGAGTCAATCACATAGGGTTTGTTCCTGTCGAGCTCGTAAGTCACCGACACTAGTTTGCCCTTCTCCTTCAGCGACGAACTAACCCCTGCATTGAAATACCCCTCCGACTGAAGGTAGGAGACAAGATGTTGCTCTGTTTGTTCTCTCAACTCCGGCTTGAAAACAGCGACCTCTTCACCCCACCGCATGAATAAATTGCCTTCCTTTAAAGTTTTGTCAATTTTAGCAACCTTCTTGAGCTTTCTTGATTTAAGAAGCTCTGCTTTTTTTGGCTTTTTTTTGCCTATTGCTTTGGCAATCTTGGCGTCGTACCTGGCAATGGCGCTTTCCTTTTTGCTTTGATACTTTGCTGAATCGTACCTGTGTTGCCCCCAGTAGTAGACATTTACATATAGAGACCAGGGGAAAATGGGCGTTCGCCGATTGGGCTTTTGCTGAAATTGGGCTTCGAGTTCATCTATATTCAGTCCCTTGGCATTTTCTATAGATTCTTTGTAAAGCAGCTTCTCGTCTTCTTTAAGGTACCGCAATCCCAAACACCCCGACAAAGTGCCCGAAAAAGCAGCGGCAATAATGGTTATAAATACTAATTTGCGGATTGAAGCCGTCACGGGAATGATTTCGAAAAACAGGGCAAAATTCATTAAATCGCTGCAATTAAAAAAATTCAGAAAGCAGGAGGGGCTTTTTGTGGTAGAGGGCGGTAAAAGTGTGCTCGAAGTTTTGCAGTCAAATTTCACGCTCATAGAACTGTATGTAACCTCTTCCTTTTACGCAGAAAACGAATTAATTCTAAAACTGGCACCTATTCCGGTAGAAATAGTTTCGGAGCGGGAGCTGGAAATGGCCAGTGGTTTACAATCCAACAATGCTGCGTTGGCTGTTGTTCAAATGCCAGCTTATCAGTTCGAAGCACCTGTTGCCTCGGAGTTTGCCCTTGTTTTGGACGATGTGAGGGATCCCGGTAACCTGGGCACTATCATCAGGATAGCCGACTGGTATGGCATCGGCAAGGTGTATTGCTCTCCGGAAACGACTGACCTGTTCGCAGGGAAAGTGGTGCAGGCATGCATGGGCTCGCTAACCAGAGTGAAGGTTTTTTATACGGCGTTGAACACCCTGTTGGAGGGGTACGAGGGGCCTGTGTATGGTGCTCTTTTGAATGGGAAGAACATCTACGACGAAAGGTTCGATCAAGGCGGGCTTATTGTGATGGGCAATGAGTCAAACGGCATTTCTGCTGGCTTGCTGCCGCTGGTAAGTCACCCTATTACCATTCCGGGGCACGGTGGTGCCGAGTCGCTCAACGTAGCTGTTGCTACTGCCATAGTTTGTGATAATATCCGCAGACCAAAGGGCTAATTGGCTGCTTTTACGTTGATAGCAAAGGCCCGAGCCGGGTTGGCCCGCAGCAGTTGGTCTATGTCTTTTTCTGAATAATCGTTTTGCTTCAAAAGGGGGATGAGCTCATCAAAAATGGCTGTGAACGATTTGAAGTCACCTCCGTTCAATTCACCCGGGCTGTACCAACCGGCGTCGTGGGAAATCAACACTTTGTCTAAAAGACCGTTTTTCTTGCAATAGATGAGTCGCTTCAAGTGTTCTTCCACATCCCAAACTACCCCGTCAAGACTGATCCATGCACCTAAGTCATAAGCTTTGTTATAGTAAGTGAAATCAGTTTCGATCTGGGCGTGTACCCAAATGAACGCAGATGGGTCAACACCTTCGGCCTTTAGAAGGGCTATTTCTTCCAGGGCAGGCAGTGCCGGGCCCGTGTGGGAAGCGATGGCCATTCCCGTGGCCAGGTGTGTGATGGCAGCCGCCCGAACGAGTTTTTGATCCACAGTGGAAAGTGGTACGCTGCTATTGACGCTGATTTTTATAAAACCCGGCCGGACGCCCGATCCCTCAATACCGTTTTGGAATTCGTCGATCCATCTTGTGGCCAATTGTTCCGACGTTTCCGTGAAAGCATGCTCAGGTAAGTACTTATTGTCCACCGCTCCATAGTAACCGGTGTTGGTTATGATCGTCAGCCCCGACAGTTCACTGAGTGCCTTTAGCAGCCAGGGGTCTCGTCCCAAATAGGCTGGGGTGCAGTCGATGAAGGTGTTGACACCTCTTTTCCTGGCATCCACCAGAAAGGGAAGTGTCTGGGCAATCACGCTGTCCCGGTTCCATCGGTGGTAGCCAACGCTGTCGGCTCCTATAAAGTCGACCAGGATGTGTTCGTGGATGAGTGTGGTTCCCATTTCGCTGGGAGTCATTTTGCCGTTGACTGAAATGACCTCGGGCTGTTGAGTAGCCGGATTGCAATATGACAAGGCAACCAGAACGGCGATCGATAAAAGGGAATAGAGTCTCATCAGAAAAAGCCTTTACTTTTTGCAGCAGCGTCTTCAATCAGCGCTTCTGCATCTTTTTTGCCCAGGTACCGGTCGATGAAGTAGTGGGCCACATAAAGCAGAGGTGTGAGCAGAATGGCCACGCTGAATTTGTAGATGTAGTTGATGGTGCCTACTGCTGCAAGCTGAGAGAGACTCCAGCGACCACCTTCAGGAGCGAGGACGTAGAAAGCAATGCCGAGCACTACGAAGCTATCGATAAACTGACTAACAAGCGTCGAACCGGTGGCCCTGAGCCAGATCATTTTTGATCCGGTTACTTTGCGAAGCTGATGGAATACGTAGACATCAAGTAGCTGACCAATGAGAAAAGCAATAAGTGACCCAATAATGATGCCGAGGCCTTGCCTGAAAATGACTTTGAAGGCGTAGTTGATGTTGAATGGGTGGCCTTCGTTGTCGGTGCCGTTAACGTCGAGCCAGAAAGCGGCGGGGTCGAGCAAGGTTACCAGATAGATGACCAGAAAAACGTAGGCGATGAAACCGGCGGTCATGTAGCTGATCCTTTTCACGCCTTGTTTGCCGAAGTATTCGTTGATGATGTCGGTGGTGATGAAAACTACCGGCCAAATGACGGCCCCTGCTGTTAGGTTGAAGTCGAGCACAAAGTCGCCAAAGAGATGAATTTGTGCCGGGGGCAGGCCGAAGGTGCCTTCGGCTGAGAAAATTTTGACACCAATCATCTCAGCGACGACGGCATTGGTGAGAAAAATGCCGCTCAGGACGATAAAGAGGTTGGTTCGTTTGTTGTTCAGTGTTTGCTCCATCTTTCTGTCAGGCAGGGGAGAAGTCAGTCCCCTCAATACCAAGATACGATTCTTTAAACACAGTCAATGCTTCTTCCAGTAAAGGATTTAGTTCTTTGTAGCGGGTGCTAAAGTGACCCAGGATCAACTTGCCCACGCCTGCTTTCAGCGCCAGGCTAGCTGCCTGCGCTGCCGTGGAGTGAAACGTTAGTTCTGCTCTCTCTCTCATGTCCTCCAGAAAGGTGCCTTCGTGATAGAGCATGTCGACACCGGCAATGTATCGGATGAGGGACTCGTCGTACTTCGTGTCGGCGCAGTAGGCGTACGAATAAGAGGGCCGGGGAGGGAGTGTTACCTCGCTATTTTTGTATTTTATGTTCCCCTTTTCATCCAGCAGGTCTTCTCCGTTTTTTAGCTTAATTATCAGGGTGGGCGTTACGTTAGGGGGCAGCAAGGACTTCTCAATCCGTCTATTTTTTGGTTTCTCCCGAAAAAGAAACCCACTACAGGGAATTCGGTGACTGACAGGAAAACTGCTGACAGTAATTTTCTGATTTTCCAGAAGCACCTCACTAGTGCCGGGCACCCATTCTTTGAACTGGATGGGGAAGTTCAGTGTGGTGTTGGAGTACTTGAACTGCAAACTGAGGATTTCAGATAGCCCCGGAGGGCCATAGAGGAAGAGCCTGGCCTTTCTGCCATACAAATGCATGGTTGATAACAGCCCTATCAGACCGTAGTAGTGGTCGCCATGCAGGTGGCTGATGAAAATATGATTGATTTTGGTGGCCTTTACTTTGTATTTCTTGAGCTGAAGCTGGGTGCCCTCTCCGCAATCGATGAGAAAGTGCTCGTCATCAACCACCAGTACTTGCGACGTTTGGTTTCTGTTGTGCGCTGGAGCGGCGGAATTTGACCCAAGGATTTTTAATACAAAGCTCAATGGAGACTATTCTTCTTCCTCCTCGAGTCCGCTTTCAATTTCATGAAGAAATACCGTGTCTATTGCCTCTTCCTTGGTAGGTACTATATTCAATACCTTGTCAAGCTGCGATATTTTAATCAGCTTCACCACGTGGTCGTTCATGCCGATCATGACGAAGATGCCACCAGCTTCTGAAAAGCAACGGTTGCCAACAAGCAATGCACTCAGGCCAGAAGAATCGACATATTTTACGTCGGAAAGGTCGAGGATCATGTTGGAGCTGCCTTCAGCTTGCAGCTTTACAAATTCAGATTTGTAATCAGGGGCAGTAGAGGTATCCAGTTTTTCCTGCGTAATTTTTAAGATGCTGTATTTTTCGCTCTTGTCTAACGAATACTTCATGTGTGTATGTGTTTACTTCTACTTACTAATTTCTTTAAGGCTCTTCAAAACGTTCGACTCTATGGTTGATTCAACCCCGGCATAGCTGCGTTTCTGAAATTTCTCGCCTGTTACTTTCTCAAAAAGCTCAATATAGCGATGTGAGATCGAGTTTACTACCTCATCTGACATTTCCGGCACATTTTGACCTTCTTTGCCCTGAAATCCATTTTCAATCAGCCACTGCCGTACAAACTCTTTGGAGAGTTGCTTTTGAGGCTCTCCCCTCGATTGAATGGCTTCGTACGTGTCGGCGTAAAAATACCGGGATGAATCCGGGGTATGTATTTCGTCAATTAAATAGGTGGTGCCGTCGTGCTTCCCAAATTCGTATTTGGTGTCTACCAAAATGAGGCCTTGCGAGGCCGCATACTCTGAACCCTTTTTGTAAAGCGCTTGCGTATACTTCTCCAGCTGCAGGTAGTCGGCTTCCGATACTATTCCCTGTGCTATGATTTCCTCCCTGGAAATGTCCATATCGTGACCCTCTGAGGCTTTGGTAGTGGGCGTAATGATGGGGGAGGGGAGCTTGTCATTTTCTTTTAGCCCGTCGGGAAGAGGCACTCCGCACACCTGACGCTTCCCTGATTTATATTCTCTCCAGGCATGGCCGGCCAAATACCCCCTGATAACCATTTCTACTTTGAAGGGGTCGCACTTCACGCCAATCGTGACATTAGGATCAGGCACTGCGGTTACCCAGTTGGGCACCACGTCCCTGGTTAGCGCCAGAAACTTAGCTGCAATCTGGTTTAGGATTTGGCCTTTGAACGGAATAGCCCTGGGAAGGATGACATCGAACGCTGAAATGCGATCGCTTGCAACTACTATCATCTGTTGGTCGAGGTAGTACACGTCCCGCACTTTGCCTTTGTATTTGCCAGTGACGCCGGGGAATTGAAATTGGGTTTCCTTGAGGGCTTCCATAAGGGTGACAAATTTATGGATGGGTGGCGTATTAAAAAATTTTCTTTTTTGAAATGTAGCAGTGAGGAGATGGCGGGCTATTGCTCCTTGATTACCTTGCCCAGTTTATAGGTCACCGTTTTTTCCAATCGTCCTTTACGGTCGTAATATTTCCATGTGCCATTTTTCAGATTTCTCACATAACTTCCCTCTTCAATAAGATCGCCTGACTTATCAAAGGCTTTGTGGGAGCCGTGTTTCCTGTCGTATTCGTAGTAAGTTTCGTAAGCAGTTTTTTTATTGGGGTGGTAGCCTATTGTCAAACCATGCTGCTTGCCATTCTTGAAGTCGGCTTCCTCTGTTAGAATCTCTTTCGAACTATATGTTGTCCTCTTGCCATCAAGTTTGTCGTCGACGTAGTTTTCTCTGACGAATGATCCATCGGCAATATTGTAAATTGTCCACTGCCCTGAGCGGACGTCCTCTTTGTAGGTTTTAGTGGAGAGAAGCTGACCTGAGGCATTGAACTCTTCAATGGTGCGGTCTTTCTCGTTGTTGGAGTAGTCAGTTGCCGTTTTCACAGCGCCGTTGGGATGGTAAGTGTAGTTTTTTCCCACCCGGGCTCCTTCTTTGTACACCAGCTTTTGTGAGGGTGTTCCGTCTTCAAAAAAAGCGTTTGCAGCGCCACTTAGTTTTCCCTGCACGTAGGTGCCGGCATACTCCAGCTGCTCATTCGCATAGTAGGTTTTGTAGGTGCCGTTTTGCAGCCCGGCCTCATTGTAGGCTTCAGTTTTTAGCGTGCCTGAGGGATAGTAGGTTTTGAAATGCCCATCCAGCTTCCCCTTTTTATAATAGGCCTCCGTTTCTTTAGTTCCGTTTTCGTAGAACGTTTCGGTGGTGCCGTCCTGTAGCCCGCTTTGGTAGTGGATCACCTCTTTCTTCACGCCGCTGGGGTAGTAATTCACTACCTCACCATCGGGCTTTCCGCTTTTGAATTCAGTGGAGGATTTGACGACCTCATCTTCGTAATAGGAAATAATTTGTCCGGAAAGCGTGTCGTTTTTAAAGACGGCGATTTGAAGCAGGTTGCCGTTGGGGTGATACACTTTTGTTTCCCCCTGCCTTAAGCCATCGATGTAGATGGTTTCTCTCTGTAGCTTGCCGTTGTCGTAGTAGTTAAAAAACGTGCCATTTCGCTTCCCTTTTACGTAATCGCCTTCGATGATGACTACGCCCTCCGGGTTGTATTTAAGATACTTGCCATCTATTTGGCTGCTGTCGGCATTCAGAACAAAGTATTCTTCGTTTTTAAGGCCTTTGATCCGGTCGTGATAGGTGGTGATTTTGGTTTGGCCGGCCACCACCAAAGGAAGGAGAAGCATGGTAAATAGGAGGCAGTTTTTCATCATGCATCAAACGGATTTAAAATGAGCGCCGCTTGATAACGTTACGGCGCCATTTTCATTTTTCTCTGGCTAAATTTTTTCAATAACAATGGCAGAAGCGCCACCACCACCGTTGCAAATACCTGCTACGCCAATCGTGCCACCTTCCTGATGCAGCACACTGTTAAGCGTGGTGATAATCCGAGCGCCGGAGCAGCCAAGTGGATGCCCCAATGCCACAGCTCCTCCAAACACATTTACCTTGGCTGGGTCCAGCTCCAATTTTCTGTTGTTGGCAATCGCCACTGCGGCAAAGGCTTCATTTATTTCGTAAAAGTCGACATCGTTTTTACTAACGCCAGCCATTTTCATTGCTTTAGGGATGGCGAGGGCCGGAGAAGTGGTGAACCACATGGGGTCTTGCGCTGCATCGCCAAAGCCTCTGATTTTTGCGATGGGGATGAGTCCCAGCTCTTTTGCTTTGGCTGCACTCATGATGATCAGGGCTGAGGCCCCGTCGTTGATGGTCGACGCATTGGCGGCGGTTACCGTGCCGTCTTTTTCAAATACAGGCCGCAAAGAAGGTATCTTATCGAAGTTCACATTTTTGAACTCCTCGTCCTCTTTCATCAAAATTGGATCTCCTTTTCGTTGTGGAATTTCAACAGGAACAATCTCGTCTTTGAAATAACCGGCTTCAGTAGCCGCTGCCACTCGCTTGTAGCTGTTGATGGCATAGGCGTCCTGCTCCTCCCGGGTGATCTTCATTTCTTTGGCGGTGTTCTCAGCGCAGTTACCCATCGGGAAGCCATTGTAAATCTCCCATAGTCCGTCGTGCATGAGGCCGTCTATGAGTTGGCCGTGGCCATATTTGTAGCCATAGCGTGCTTTTGGGATATAATAAGGCACGTTTGTCATGCTTTCCATACCGCCAGCCACCACTACTTCATTCTGCCCTGTCATGATGGACTGTGCACCTATCATCACCGCTTTCATGCCTGAAGAACACACTTTGTTGATGGTAGTGCAGGGTACATTTTGCCCGATGCCAGCACCCAACGACGCCTGACGGGCCGGAGCCTGCCCCAGGTTGGCCGAAATGACATTGCCCATGAATACCTCACCGACCTCTTTTGCGCCAACACCAGCCTTTTCCAGCGCACCTTTTATAGCGATAGAGCCAAGCTGAGTGGCAGACAAGCCAGCCAAAGCGCCTCCAAAACTTCCAATGGGCGTTCTTACTGCTGAAACGATAACTACTTCCTGCATAATGATATAATTTTCGGGTTAATGAAATGGGTGTATTGATCAACTTTTCTTATAACAATATCAGCCTGGCTGTTGGCTACAGCCGAGGCTTTACCAGTCAGGCTTTCCACTTTCTGGTTTTTTAACGCCTTTCCGCTTGTTCTGTTGAATGTACTGAATCTCGCTGTTTCGCATCGCTTCAAGTATCATTTTGGCCTTTTCTTCTGAGATGTTCATCTCCTTCAGCTTATCAGGATTGATCTGAGGAGGCTGCTTTTCACCGTCTTTGTTCTCTTTATCCTGCTGTTCGGCGTCTTGTTGTTCTTTCTTCTTTTGCTCCTGATCCTTCTTTTCCTGCTCTTTCTTTTGCTCTTCGCTCTGCTGCTCCTGGTCTTTCTGCTCTTTGTTCTCGCTCTCCTGGTCTTTCTTTTCCTGGTCCTGCTTTTTCTGCTCTTCGTTCTTTTGATCGTTGTTCTGATCTTTGTCTTGCTGGTTCTGCTGGTCCTTCTTCTCGTCTTCTTTTTCTTCGTTCTTCTCCTTGTCCTGCTGCTGGTCGTCCTGGTTTTTTTCGTTGTCTTCGGCTATCTGGCGTTTCACCAGCTGGTAGTTGTACCTGGCCTCTTCATTGGTAGGGTCAGCCTTAAGTGCTTCTTTGAAGAAGCTTAGCGCTGTGTTTCTGTCGCCTGGTTTGTTGCTGATGATGCCCATTTGGTTGTAAGCCAGCGACTTCAGGTCTTTCTCCTTGGTGTTGATGAGGCGCTGGTATTGACTGAACGCCTGGGCGGAGTCGCCCTGTTGAAAAAGGGAATGGCCGAGGTTAAGAAATAGCTTGTCTTCCAGCACGCCCAGCGAGTCGGTAAGTATGGTGTAGGCTTGAGAAGCTCTGGCATAGTCTCCTGCCAGATAAGCTTTCTCGGCGTCTTTCTTCAGTTTGTTAACAGTGGCGATGTCATTCACTCCCGGAATAATGACCGCTATCACCAATAAAATGCCTGCTAATGCCTTCATATTTTCATGGTTTTCACTGAAATGAGGTAATCAAGAGCGAAAAGGGCCAGCCCGATGGCAAGGAAATAATAGTACCTGTTGGCCGTAACGTCGACCTGCCGGGCATCTCTCATTTCACCTTCGATCTCATTGATTGTATTTATTAATCTCGAAACGTCGTTTTTAGTTTCATTGATCTCAAAGTACTTGCCGCCGGTTTTTGTGGCGACGTCTTTTAATGAATTACTGTTAAGTCTGGTCACTACGTCGTTTCCCTGATTGTCTTTTTTAAAGCCTCTTCGGCTCAATATCTTGCTGCCCTTGTCGGTACCAACGCCCAAAGTGAACAGTTTGATGCCTGTTTGCTCTATTTCTTGGGCAATCTGGTCTGTTTCTTCTCCAAAATCTTCCCCGTCGCTGATCAGTATAATGATTTTTGATTTCTGTTGGGTAAGCGGCGACTCATCGTCGTTCAGCTTGCTAAGTGCCATCCGAAGTGGAGGGCCAAAGTCGGTGCCGGTGTTGGGCACAAGGCTTGTGTTAAGCGTTTCGATGAAGATGTTGAGTGCCGACTGGTCGTAAGTGAGCGGACACTGCATGAAAGCTTCGTTCGAAAACATGATGATGCCCATTCGGTCGGAGTTGAACGCATCGGTGATGTTTTTGAGTTCGAATTTTATTTTCTCAAGCCTCGTGGGTTGTACGTCAAATGCATCCATAGACACAGAGAGATCGACGCAGAAGAAGATGTCTTTACCAACCGACTTGATTTCTTTTTTGCTGTCGCCGAAGGATGGCCCCATGAGGGCGACAATGAAGAGCAGAAAGTAGCTTGACCGGAGGATGACTTTACTTAGCACTATTTTGGAGGAGCTTCCCACTGCCTTGGCGACATAAAGCACCCGGGCCAGGTAGGCCAAGTAGAGGATGCCAAAAACGAGGCAAAACGTTAATTCAAGTAATCCAAACGACTGATACCAACTCATACAACACTATTTGGGCAATGCCACAGCTTTTATAACACCGGAAGTGGGGACAAATATATAAAATGAACGCTGGCAGGCTAGCAATTCACATTTTTTAACAGGGTAAAAAGAATATCATTTTTTTAGGGCTGAGGTTTGCTTCCGTGAGAAAATGTCCGTTATCTTTGCAACTCTTTTTCAGAACAGACCTATGGAGAGATGGGTGAGTGGCTGAAACCAACAGTTTGCTAAACTGTCGTACTGGGTAACCGGTACCCCGGGTTCGAATCCCGGTCTCTCCGCATTGATTGAGGTCCCATAGCTCAGCTGGATAGAGCAACTGCCTTCTAAGCAGTAGGTCTCAGGTTCGAATCCTGATGGGATCACGAAGAAAATTCATAGCCTTCAGTTGATACTGGAGGCTTTTTTTGTGTTTGCACGTTTTACCTTTTCCGTAATATACTCCTGAACGGTCAGCTGGATGGAGCCACTGTCGGGGACGCCCAGTCGGGGACGCCTAGTCTTCTAAGGGATCAAACGGAAAATCTGGGGAGTATCGTGAAAGAGTATAATTTTGGGTT
>TARA_R110001606_G_scaffold6309_4_pt1 | contig 100561 bp, 80 predicted proteins | sample TARA_R110001606 | Tara Oceans TARA_R110001606 (sample SAMEA4398315) | marine metagenome | biome: Polar Biome; feature: [SRF] surface water layer (ENVO:00010504); material: water (ENVO:00002006), including particulate matter (ENVO:01000060) such as... | depth 5 m | reverse complement strand
TTGACGGAAAAAACATTTTTCAAATTGCCGAAGAGGGCGTTACTGCTGAAACTCTGCTTGCTGAATATCATGCGAAAATTAATGCATTTGGTCATTCTGGTTGGGAACTAATCTCTGTATCGCCTGATACGAAAACGCTTTTTTTCAAACGTCGATTGTAGTTAAGAAGGGTTGGTTTTCAAGCACCAATATTGCCCAATTAGAGTCACAACCCATTCTACAAATTTTATGCTTATTTTGCTGATCAATAAACCGAAGGTTCACCCGCCGGACGTGTTTTAAATCTGCGGTGTACCCACATATATTGGTCAGGCTGCTCTTTGATAGCGTTTTCGATCATCTGGTTGATGATAGTTGCGTCTTGAACCTCGTCTCCGCTGGGGAATTCAGACTCTGGTACCGCAAAAGTAACTTGATATTGGTTCGTTTTAAGATCTCGTTTGTGTGACACAAATACCGGCTTGGCTTTGCCTAATCTCATTAATTTACTTGCTGAGGTCACCGTCGTAGCGGGTATACCGAAAAAGGGAGCAAACACTGAATTTTTGATCCCGTGATCCTGATCGGGAGAAAACCATACGGTGCGTCCTTCACGCAAAGTGCGAATAATCGCCCGCATGTCAGAACGCTCAAATACATTTTTAAAAACACGTTTTCTGCCACTGGTGATAACATATTCAAAAACGGGATCATTATTTTTACGGTAGACAACATCAATATCTGCCACCAAGTTGACCATCATGCCCGCTAAATCTAAATGCGTATAATGTCCGCCAATTAGCAACACGCCTTGGCCATTTTCTGTCGCAGCCTTTAGCACATCTAACCCATTGACCGTAAAACGCTTGCGCAATGAATCTGGATTAGCCCACCAAGCCCAAGCTATTTCAAAAAAACCAATACCGTTGGCAACAAAGATATCTTTGACCAATTGCGCTTGCTCAGCAGCAGACTTTTCAGGAAAACACAGGGCAATATTTGTAGTGGTGATATGGCGACGGCGTTTAAGCAATCGATAGCCAATTTTACCAAATGCACTACCCGCCAACATTTTCACTTTGAAGGGGAGTATGGAAATTATTCTCAGTAAAAACACAGCTAACCAGCTGCCCCAATGTCTAGGGTGTAAAAGTGATAGTGACATGAATTAGTAGGCCATCCGAAAAATATAAATTACGTTCGCTAAAGATCAGCGACTATAACAAAAATGCCTTTTTATATGCAGGGTAGGTAAGCATTATTTTTACCTTTTAATGATTTTATTTTTCCACATTTATTCGATTTGTTATTTTTTCGCCGTGTTCAAGTGGATTATGACGAGCGGATTTTATGCAAAAATTGTCGATTAGTGGGTAAACCACTGAGTAGCTTCTCGGTATTGTGCCGGGTTTCATTGCGCAAACGGTCTATCAGTATCGCTTCTTTTTTGGCGAATGCGCCGCTGCATTGTTGGGCCGTAATAAAGTCCATTCCATACAGTACGTATTGTTTGCTTGCCGAAGAAAACAGCTCAAAACGTTGGTCACTTTCATACACGCCCGGCGCTTGGGTACGCCATAATGTTAAAGCATCTTGCAAACTTTCAGGGATAGATTCAGGCTGCTGGTGTTCACGCCAATAAGCACTGTCTTGGCGCTCAGTAAGTAGATAATGCAGTTTAAGAAAATCAATAATTTCCTGCCAACGTTGTAAGGTCAGTTTGTTAAATCGCTTGGCGAGTACCGTCATTGCAGCGCGTTCACGGGGGAGTTGTTCACTAACCCATTGTGCTGACTTTTCAATCAAAACCAAAGCGGTTGCTTCTAGGGGTTCGACAAAGCCTGCCGATACGCCAATCGCGACACAGTTTTGATGCCAGAAGCTTGATCTGTGACCCGGAATGAATTTGATGCAGCGCGGCGTAATCTCCTGTTTCGCAAGGTAGGGGTCGTTTTGCACATAACGAAGCAAAGTGTTTTCTGCCTCGTCAGCAGAGGTGAAATCACTGGAAAATACATGTCCAATCCCTCGACGGTTTTGCAGGGCAATGTCCCAAATCCAGCCGCTCTTTTGCGCAGTTGCGACGGTACAAGATGCAATGGGCACCTCGTCACAAGCGTGTTCTATCTGCAAGGCTAAGGCAGTATCGTTAAACAAAATGTGTTGTTTTGAGATGAATGGGATCTGATAATGTTTACCTATCAATATAGCGCCAAAACCACTGCAATCTATGAATAAGTCGCCCTCAATTGACTCCCCAGTAGCTAATACGACGGTAGCGATATCACCGTTAGGTTCCGATGTTACGTTTGCTACATGGCCTTGCAGATAGTTAACGCCAAGGATACCAACACAATGTTCATGCAGCATGCTAACGAATTTTTCCGCGTTAAGGTGATAACCATAATTGAGATTGAACGCATATTCTGGCATTTGCGGTAACTTAGGGGATAAATTGCGCTCGCAAATTGTGCCTTGTGCACATACCCAGTTTTCAAAATTACTGTCTTTTACAGAACCCGACCAATGCTGGGCCGCGTTCACAGTACCGTACCCAATTGGCGTCGTGAAAGGGTGATAATAGTGCTCACCTTTTCCTTTCGTCCAGCCTACAAACTTAGAGGCTTGCTTGAAGCTGGCATCACAACAGGATAAAAATGCGCGTTCAGATAGGCCGATTTGCCGCAGGGTGTCGCGCATGGTGGGCCAAGTTCCTTCGCCCACACCCAAATTTTTAACGTCAGGGGACTCCACTAAAACAATTTCGACGTCTTGAGTCTGTGGGTTTTCACTACGGTGCTGGGCAGCAATAATGCCAGCCGTTAGCCATCCTGCGGTGCCGCCGCCAACAATCACAATCTTAGTCTTCATGGGTATTACCTAAAAAGTGGATAAGTTACCGGTCCAGAGCGGGACAATACGTATGAATAAAGTCTGCGTGGGCGGGTAATTGCGTAACAGAATGATTAATCGTTTTTGACAGCGCCATCATTTGTTGTTGTAAATTTTCAGGTGTTAACATGCGACTCCCCCCATGATGTTGCTTGGGTAATAAACCTTGTCCCATCATCACTTGCACCCATGAGTCTACTCGGAATAACGCTACATCATCGGGCCAGGCATAAGCGTTTTCGTGAAACATTGCCATACGATGCGCAAGCGAATCGGGAATAGCCATGGTGCGGTAATGTTGCCAAAATGGACTGTCGTTACGCTGCGTTAAGTGGTAATGCAAAATAATAAAATCGCGTACAGTTTCGAGTTCTAATTGGGTTTCGCGATTAAATTGTTCGCTAAGCAGATGAGTGTTGCCTCCAAAAGGAAATAATTTCATCAACCGCACTAAAGCGGTGGTTATCAGGTGAATACTGGTTGATTCTAGGGGTTCGAGAAATCCGCTTGATAAGCCAATAGCAATACAGTTTTTGTGCCAAGCTTTTTTACGTCTTCCAGTGGTAAAGCGAAGTTGTCGCGGCTCGCTAATGGTTGATCCCTTGATATTTCCCATCAACGTACTGCGAGCCTCATCGTCAGACAAAAATTGACTACTATAAACTATGCCATTACCCACGCGATTTTGTAGGGGGATGCGCCATTGCCAGCCAGCTGAATGGGCAATAGCTTGCGTGTATGGGCGGGGGGCTTCAACTGCTTCCGTCTGCACCGCAATAGCGCTATCGGCTGCTAACCAGTGACTCCAATCCTCGTACTGAACTTGTAAATTTTCATCAATGAGCAAACCGCGAAAGCCGGTACAATCAATGAAAATATCACCCGATACCGTACTACCATTATCTAACGTAATCGACGCAATATTACCCGTCTGGTCATTTTGGATTTTTTCTATGCGCCCCTCTATGCGTTTGACCCCAGCAATTTCACTTTTTGTGCGTAAATAGGCGGCGTATGCGGTAGCATTCAAATGATAAGCGAAATTGAGGGGTTTGTTACCTGCCATTGTGGCAAATTTATTGGCTTTCGCTGCTTTAAGTTCTAGGCAATAATCGTCTAAGCTTCCACCAAAGCCTTGGGCTTTCGCTTCAAGCCAAAACTCATGAAACTCAGCCATCCATGACCGTTGGCCTATTTCGCCAAATGAATGAAAGTAGCTTTCGTCTTGCTGACCCCAGTTATTAAACTGGATCCCCAGTTTAAATGTGGCGTGAGTGGCTGCCATAAACTCTTGTTCGTCGATACCTACTAAGCGATGAAAGGTACGCATAGTGGGAATAGTGGCCTCACCAACGCCTACTGATCCTATTTGGTCAGATTCAACCAAGGTGATATCGAGCAATTTACCGAGGCGAGTTACTAAACTATATGCTGTTAGCCAACCGGCCGTTCCGCCTCCCGCCACTACTACTTTGGTCTTTGCTTGCATGTTGGTCTCTTATCTTTAGCGGTTTAGGTTGTTGCGTAACATGGCACGCAAGCGTCGAGCTTGGTTGTCGTCCATGGTAGCTAGCAATCCGTGACTTTCTGGGGGAAGATGCTCGAGTACCTGCTCACTATCGGCGAAAATGTAGTAATCAAATAACGCCTTCCACGCTTCTTTTTCTCTGTTCGAGCGATCCCTTACGCTCATCATGGCGTGCATTAACGCATCCATCGGGTTACCTAAATAAGGTGCTGCCGTCATCCACCAAAAGTTCACCATGGCATTGAAACGATCAAAAGCTTCTACTTCGTGCCACCACATATTGGGGTAATATAAGGCGTCCCCAGGTTCAAGGTCGGCAATGTAGGCGTTTTCAAGAGCGGTTTTTAAACGCGGAAAACGCGCGAAATCAGGTGTGCCAAGGTTCGCTAAGGTGACAACTTGTCCGCCGGGTGTGGGTGTTAAAGGCCCCGGATATAGATTGTGCACTTGCTCCGGTGGGAACAAGGTAAAACGTCGTTTTCCTAACACACAACAGGCAATGTTTTTGGGCTGGTCGAAATGCGCTGCAGCAACCGATTCCGTGCCCAGCCAAATTTTAGCGACTGGCTGATTATTGTTAAATTCGGCATGGTTAAACGTTAATTGATGGGTTTGGCTCAGGGTGGGGAAACCTTCATCTAATCTTAGTGAATTGATATAGAAGTAATCGTGTTGTTCTCGAGCCAATTGAGCGCGTATTGCGGCGAATACGTCGGGTATGGTCCCAGGCTCACTCGTAAAGTTAAAGCCGGTACAGGATGAGTTGTAACCAAACCGAGCGTTGATTGCAGCAGGACCTTTATACACGACTGTCGGACGCTGGCTATAATGCTGTTCTAGTAGCCCCATTACGTTGTCAGAAGACGATTTCCCCGCTTTGACGAGGGGCCAATCTTTTACTAAACCTTTCAGTATTACCGGCTGAGCCATTGAAAAAAGCTCATCATAAGGTATAGAGTGAGGCGTGATCCCTTCGAGTACGATAACGTTATTTTTGCTGGTTGACATGTGGGCTCGACCTTAGTGAAATGAGAGTCAAAACATCGCCAATTTAGCATTTTTTAGAGCGATTAATTGCTGAAAATTTCCCATTGAGTTGAGCACAAAAAACAATAGGCTCAGAACGCCATATTGGTGCAGTTTGGCAACACTCTCGCCATCCAATTGGGTTAGCTTTTCTTGGTTTATCGTATAGTAATGACTGAAATTCACTTCATCGACATTACTCAGTTTAATTTGAATGGAAACTGGCTCTAATAAATCCATTGATTCGACCAGCGTATATAGCGTTTTATCAAACACTAAACCTTGTTCAATGGTTCTTAAGGCCTTCATAATATAATTAAGATAAGGGGCTTCACCACCAAATTGCAAAAATATATCTTCTCCATGCTCCGTGTTGACGCGCGGATCTTGTAGGTCAATACAGATAATTGGCTCAGCGGGCAGGGTGCTTGTTTGTTCGGTTTTTTTATAGCCCAAACTAAAAGGGCCTCTGGCAAGTAAGGCGGGTACAAACCGGGTTGTCCACCCGTTTTTCCCAAAAAATAGATTTTCATCTTTTGCAAGACCAAGGATCGCGTGTAATTGGGTTTGTCCGGTTTCCGGATGTTTGAAAAACACCAGTGGAAATTCTTTATGTAGTTCGCTTATTTCGGTGGCATGCACCAAAGTGCGATTAACATTTTGGGTTTGAGAATATTCAGGTCGTGTATCAACCTTCAAATCTTTATGATCAACATTATTTAAGACTGTCGGATTACTCATAAGCATACTTCGCTTCACTATTTATGTTTTAAAATGTCATTTTAACCATACTAACGTGCTAAAAATGGCCAGGCAACGAACAAAAGTGAAACATCATTTGAGTGTTTCACTTTTGGATATTGTCGTGGTGTTTCATCCCCTCGGTCAGAGGACCTGCCCAGGAGAATTACATCTCTAGTCCTTAGAAGTTATAATTTGCGCTTAATACAAAGCGTCTATCTGCTTCTTGAACAAAGAAAACATTATTATAACTACGACCAAACTGACGTTGACCTTCTTCAGTTAAGTTGATGACATCTAAGCTAACAGATAGGTCATCGTTCACTTCATAACTGACATTGATATCAATTTGCTCGAACGTATCAACAAATACCGGGTTACGGTTACCAAAACCACGGTTTACTTGACTTAAAAACTCATCCCGCCAGTTATAGGCGATACGAGTTGATAGACCATCTTTTTCGTAGATCAACACCAAGTTAGCTGTGTCACTTAAGCCTTCCAGAGCGAACTGGTCTAGATTGATTGCCCCGCCAAGATCGTAGCCAATATCGCCATCAACAATAGTGTAGTTAGCTTGATAGCCGAATCCGGTTTCGCCAAAGAAGTGCTGCCATGCTAGTTCGAAGCCATCGATCACTGCGCTTTGGTTATTAACAGGGCGGGTTACCTGAAAGTTTAATTCTGGATCACCCGCTTCAGGAAAAACATCATATGCACTGAATACGCCGTCAGCAAACACTTGAGTATTTTCAAAATCGGCCGCCCCACCAGGGAAAGCACTCGGATTTTGCAACATCGCGGTCATGGTAAATAAGTTACGCTCGTTATTGTCAAAACCTAAGGCTGCTAACTCAACGGCAGCTTGGGCTGACAAGGTTCCGGCAACATCAGAAGAGGCATCTAGCAAGCCAAATAATGGAGTGCTGGTTTGCGCAGTGCCGACAAAGTTTTTAACGTCTTTCCTGTAATAACCGATAGAAATAACGCTTGAATCGCTGTAGTACCATTCTAATGATAAATCGACGTTAGTGGATTCAAGGGGGGCTAATCGAGCATTCCCTGAATTACCCGTCGGCGTGCCGCCTAACGCAGTGGGACGAGCCGGTGCTGAAACAGTCGTAGAATTAAATAATTGATTATATGCCGGGCGGGCCAGTGTTTTACTAAATGAAACTCGGGCTTTCACTTCGTCTGACACGTCAAGCGTTAAATCGATACTCGGTAACAAGTTCGTATAGTCATGTTCTGCTACTAAGCTTTGTGAGTCGGCACTCGGTTGGACCAAGAAATCGTTATCAGATTCCCAAATGATCGCTAACGGTACAATTTGATTGGAGGTTGAGGTTACGTCTGTTTGCTCATAACGTAAACCCGCCACTATGTTTAACGGCATTTCACCTATTTCATAATCCGTACTAATTTGAACATAGGCCGAAAATATATCTTCTTCAATCAGATTGTCGTCAAATCCATTGATCGGTAACGTGGCGAGGGTAAGTCCATAAAGGGGGCCGATTTCATTCAATAATTCAACCGGATCTCCACTAAATGACACACTACCTAAGGCAATTGTTGACGACCCAGCAGGCAATGCGAGTGCATCAGCACCTTCAACACCTGACATGTTATGGTCTTCAAAGGCACAACCTGTGCAGCTTTGCTCAAACAAACCTTCTGGAATATCACCTGGGAAATCCACACCCCAGCCACCCAATGCTTCACTGGTTGATTCGCGGGTTTGTCTCATTTCAGTCGTCAGATAACCCACACCAAAATCGACCTTGTATTCATCTTTAACCCATTCGCCATCGAAGCGTATCTGATCGACATCGGTAACTTGATTGGATTTATCGGTTTGTACGACTTGCGAGCCAACATCAGGTTTATCAAAAATTCCGTTGTTATTCCCTTTCACTAAATCGTCAATAACTATGCTGGCTTGAGGAATAGAACCTGTGAAGTCAGCAGCTTGCCAACCGGCGTTTGAACCCGCCATGTTGAAGCGGATTGAGTTTTGACCCATGGGGCCGTTACCACCACTTTTCGCTTGTGACGTTGCGACATCAAAACTTAGATTTAATGAATCATTGACCCAAAAGTCTGCGTTGAAGCCAAACGATTTCAATTCATCTTTTGTTGCTAAGGCTAGATTCTGGAAAAAGAAATCTTTACCGCCATCAATGTCTTCAGAGAATTTGACTGGGGTAGAGACCACTGCATTACCATCGAACTCAACACTATTAAATTGTTGTGAAAACCAAATGCCGTCAATCAGTGAGCGAGAGTCTTGTTCGTTTTTAGCGTAAGTGACGTCGGCAGTTAAGGTTAAATTATCCATCGGTTCAAACTGAACCGTTAACATGGCATTTGTTCGCTCACGATTATCTTCGTTGACGCCTAAGCCTATGTTAGAAGGGATGGCAACAATTTGACCCACATTGGGTGTGTTTACCACTTGCACACCGGGTGCGGTGAATGTGTCGATATCGCTTTCTGCCCATTCGCGTAATTGAAACTGTTCAACACTGGCGTGACGGCTTCCAGAATCACGTTCTTGGTATGAGCCAAACAGGGATATACCGAAATTGCCGTCGTCATTGACCCAATTGGTTAAACCACTGATTTCCGGCGTGACGCCATCACCACTTTCATCTTTGACAGCTTTTACACCAACAGATGCTCGGTTTTTACCTGCGGCTAATGGTTTAAGTGTATTGATGTTTACAGTTGCACCAATGCCGCCTGAGGGAATAGCTGCTTGGCCTGTTTTATACACTTCAATACCGCTAACCCCTTCTGACGCGATATTGGAAAAATCAAATGAACGGCTCGAACCGGTTGACCCTTTATCTTGTGGGTTACCGGTAATCGTCGACACATTAGCTGCAGGCATTTGACGGCCATTCAATGTGATTAGGTTGAAGTTGCCGCCAAAGCCGCGCACCGTGACTTCAGATCCTTCACCGTTAACACGGTTAATTGATACACCCGTTATACGCTGCAAAGATTCAGCAAGGTTAGTATCAGGGAATTTCCCCATGTCGACGGCAGAAATGGCGTCAACCACACCTGATGATTGTCGCTTAATATTCATTGACTGAGACAAACTGCCGCGAACACCCTTAACTTGGATGACCTCGGTGTTCTCTGTATCTTCTTGTGCAATCGCTGGAAGGACAACTGCGCTACCGAGTAAAATTGCGATACTTTGTGTGAGAAGTGATCGGGTAAACTTTTGGTGTGTTTTCATATCCATGTGCCCTTAATTTTTTATTTACTTAGTAAAAAAAGTAACAAGTTTTGTAACCGGTTACATTATGGTACTTTAAAAAAGTAATGTTTTTTTGTTACAAATGCAACGAAAACAGTCATTTAAATTAATATAATTGCAACATTTTACGCTATTAAAATTAACATGTGGACGTGTTTTGTAACTTAAATGAAAGCGCTACCATAGAGTGGCTGGGCGTTTCACGTATTTCCGCTACGAGCCGTAAACCCTGAGGTTAAAATTCTTCACTTAAAATAAAATGGTGTGCCGTGAGTAACAGTTATTTTTTTATCTTTGTTATGAGATGTTAAAAAATTTTAATATTTTTTGGGAAAAATAATGCACGTAAATGATATTTTTTGGAATCCGAGATATGAAAATGTGAACAATCATCCCAATTACGCATTTTGGCTGACGTAACTTAGTTAGCATTTAAAACATTGGCGCGTTAGTAAAGCAGGTATCGTTAAATCCTAATCTGTTGTCAATAATACAAGTTGATGTCAGCGCTGGTTATCTATGTGATGTTGCCGTTCGAAAATGCTACTGCATGAAAAGTGCGACATATTGCACGTCGTTGACGGAGTCGTAAGTTTCTACCGCTTGTTTCAAGTGTGAAGTGTAAGCCAAGTATTACCTTCGTTTCTTCAATGCAATAGCGTAGCCACTTAGTAATACTCGTAATGTGCATCATCAGTCATGGGGTAATGAGCGGTTTTCAAAAGGTGCGTATATTCAATTCGCTCTGGGACAAGTGCAAACATTGGTCCCACATATGGCGAACACCGACGGCAAATTACATTTTGCTGGAGAGCACACAGAGTTTATGTACTCGGGAATGGAGTCTGCAATAGTATCGGGATTACGAGCAACACAAGAAGTCTTCGAACGACTAAACATTCCCTGTGTTGCGATATTTATAAGGAGCACAAAGATGAAATTTATTCTGGTTATCTCGTTTATCGCTGGTGGGCTTATGGCGTGCAGTCCACAAGATCAACAAGATACAAAACAGCAAAAAAGCGCTGAGGAGGCAGGGAAATCCAGCCAAATAATATTTGAATGTGAACGTAATGATGCGATTACTGTGCGCTTTTTCACTGACAACGACCGTGCTGTGATGACCCGCAATAATGAAGACATTGAGCTGAAACAAGAACGCACAGCCTCGGGCTTTTTGTACAGTAATGGCCTTAATGGCATTCGCGGAAAAGGGGATGATTTGTCACTGCAGATAGGCCGTATGGCACTAATCAACTGCCGAGCGATGTAGTAGTGAGAGATGTAAAGTCTTGTTATCAGTCACTGTATATCGCAGGTTTGGCGATAACGCTAAGTTACGTTACTAGCCTAAAATTTATCATGGTTAACAAAATGCTGGTTTATTGAGTTGCGGTAATACATAATTGAACGATCGTTCATATTGTGTGTCTATTCTACTTTGAAAAGTTGATAAGCCGCGCAAGGCGTATTTTTACCTCAACATAAAAGAGAGCATAAAATGATTAAAGTCAGTGTATTGTACCCAAATAGTGATAGCGCTACCTTCGATATGGATTACTACCGAAGCACCCATTTACCACTTGTTGCGGAGTTGGTTGGTAGTGCACTTATTTCCGCTCATGCAGATCTTGGCTTAGCGGGTGGGGCGCCAGGTGAAGCTCCAATGTATATCGCCATGGGCCATCTCGTTTTTGACTCTGTTGAATCGTTCCAACAAGCATTTGGACCTCATCAAGCTGTAATTTTAGCCGACTTGGCCAACTTTACGAACACGGCTCCTAGTATTCAAATTAGTGAGATTAGTCAGTAAATACTGATTTTAGCTTTATTAATGTAAAGCGAACCTAACGAGGTTCGCTTTTTTTTTCAAATGTATGCCTGTGATAGAGATGCTTATTGCTCGTTTAGCTGCATATTTTTAACGAAAGTTCACTCGTTACAATTGCTCCAGACGCAATAAAATTCGCATTTCACCTTCGCTATTTTTATGTATCTATCACACTTCGGCTTGACCGACAGTTTCAGGTGACTGGATAAATGTCTAAATATCATCTCTTTTGTACACCGTTACCATTTTGGTTTTCGAGACATTATCAGTCGCAATATTCTTTAAATGGAAAGCAGCCTTTTTTTCGCTGCTTCATACTCAGACTTCAATTTATTTACAAGGTCTTGGGTAGATTGAACTTCCTTAATAGCGTTAATGCCCTGACCACAGCCCCATATATCTTTCCAAGCTTTCGCTTCGGAGCTGCTGCCTGAGCCAAAGTCCATCTTTAAAGGATCGCTTTGGGGGAGGTTATCGGGATCCATGCCCGCCGCTACAATAGAAGGCTTTAAGTAATTACCGTGAACACCAGTAAATAAATTGGTATATACGATATCGCTAGCCGCATAGTCAACTAAGGCCTGCTTATAAGCTTGGTCTGCGTTAGCTTCTTTCGTGGCGATAAAGGCGGACCCAATATAGGCTAAATCAGCGCCCATAGCTTGAGCCGCTAATATGTTTTGGCCGGCAGAAATAGCCCCAGATAACAAAACAGGACCATCGAACCACTCTCGTACTTCTTGAATAAAAGCCATGGGTGAAATAGTTCCTGCATGACCGCCAGCACCGGCCGCTACGCATATAAGTCCGTCGGCTCCTTTTTCTATCGCTTTTTTTGCAAAGCGATTGTCAATCACGTCGTGCAAACAGATCCCACCATAAGAATGGATAGCATCAAACACCTCTGGTCTTGCGCCTAATGATGTGATGACAATTGGGACTTTGTGCTTTACGCATATTTCCACATCGTGCATTAGTCGGTCGTTGGAGTTGTGCACTATTTGATTAACCGCGAATGGTGCGGCTGGACAATCTGGGTTAGCTTGATTGTAGGCATCTAGCTCTTCGTTAATTCTGGTCAGCCAGGTATCTAGCATTGCCGCTGGGCGCGCATTTAATGCGGGGAACGAACCAACGACTCCAGCCTTACACTGGCTGATCACTAATTCGGGACCTGAAATAATAAATAGTGGGGCGCCAACAACCGGGATGGAGAGACGTCCTTGCATAACTTTTGGTATAGACACTTTTTTCTCGATATTTAAATTAGGGGGTAGTTAGAAAACTAAATACCCATTGATAAACAGCTTTAAAGAAGCGACGAAAATTAGCTAGGTTAAAAATAACGTTCATTATAAGGATCCAATCACGCATTTTCACCTATCTGGGTACAGGGTATTGAGTGGAAATTTATGTGAATATCAAAGGTCAAAAAATAAGTATTATCCCTTCAATAAAGCCAGAGTATAGCCGCCTTGAGATCGGTAAACTAACGATTGAAATTTATACTCGCTTATAGTTGGTATTTATTAGGAAATTGGCTTTTCAAAAAAGATGAATTAAAGAGGGATGCCAACAGGCTGAGGTACCTCTTATGCTGTTTAATCGCGATTTTTAATTTGTGGATCGCTATTTAAAATTAATCAAAGTCTATGAAGTACTCAAGTTTGCAAACTTTTTATTGCATTATAAATACTCATCATTAGATGAAATTATCCATTGTTCATTGTATCTATAATAATTGCATTTACCCATAACGAGGCAAGCCCGAATAAACTAAAAGAACAGGTAGCTACTTTTATGACAAGTAAAGAACAAGTAATGGCAAAGATTAATCAGCACGGTCCCAAGTTCATCAGTTTGCTCGGGGGGAAATTAGTTGATTTCGATATTGAAAAAGATGCGTGCACATTTGAATTCAATATTAGTAAAGACTACTGCCATTCTATAGACGTAGTGCAAGGGGGCTTTGTTACAGCCATGCTAGACGCAACGATGAGTCATGCTGTAATGGCGATGAATCAAGATATTAGTAATATTTCATCCTTGGAAATAAAAACCACTTATCTGCAGCCCACTCGTGCGGGGAAATTACGTGTTGAAGGTTGGGCGATAAAAAAAGGTTATAAAATTGCTTTTATGGAAGGCCATATATACGACGAGAATAATGTGCTAACAGCCACAGCGAGTTCGGTTGCTAAGCTAGCTAGAGCGCCCAAATAAATTAAGCGTTCATTTGCTAAAATACGTTTTGTCATACCGGTGCAACATCAGGAGCGCGTTCAATTTATCCCTCGGATAGCGTAACGGCCTATATTGAGCAGCGTCTATATGGTGTTAACTGGAATCTGGTAATTTACGGTAACCCGATAAATTTAATGCTTGTTGGGTACTTCAGCCAAGGGAGATACTGCAGCCAAAAGAATTTTGGCTGCACATGGATCGCTCCGCTACTAGGCTACCTCAGCAATTTTTCTGTGAATTCCACTTAACATGGCTTTGATAGCAGCGGTCATGATGTTGTTGTCTTTAGCGACGCCGAAGCGGCTGCTGTTATTATTAGTCTTTAACTCCAAGTAGCATACCGCGGACACGCCTGAACCTTCACCTATAGCATGTTCGTGGTAGTCGACTATTTCGAGTGGTTCGCCGATGAAACTTTGTATAGCATTGGCCGCCGCGTCTATGGGGCCGTTGCCAACACCGCTAATGTTAACGCTCGAACCGTTATGTACCAACTGTATATCTACCTGTTGTTGATTATCCTCAACGGTTTTAATTTGGCTTTGGGTATACTCAATCCAGTCAGACTGGGTTAAATATGTTGCTTCGAAAAGCGCAACGATATCGGACGCACTCATTTCTTTGCCACTGCTGTCATTGTGTTGTTGCACAATGCGACTGAATTCTATTTGTAATTTACGCGGTAGCTGCAAACCGGCTTGACGGTCAAGTAAAAAGCTTACCCCACCTTTACCTGATTGACTGTTCACACGGACAACAGCGTCGTAGCTGCGACCTAAATCTGCTGGATCAATCGGTAAATAAGGGACTTGCCATATTTCGTCGGGCTTTTGAATGGCCAAGCCTTTTTTGATGGCGTCTTGGTGTGATCCTGAAAACGCCGTAAATACGAGTTCGCCCGCATAGGGGTGGCGGGGGTGTACCGGCAGTTGATTACATTCCTCAACTAATTTACGCACTTGTTCAATATTTGAAAAGTCTAATTGCGGATGTACGCCTTGAGTGTATAAGTTCATGGCTAGGGTGACTAAGTCAACATTACCTGTACGTTCACCATTTCCAAACAAGCAACCTTCGACTCTATCGGCACCGGCCATTATAGCTAACTCAGCGGCGGCCACAGCCGTACCGCGATCATTATGTGGGTGAACACTTAATATGATGTGTTCCCGCTGATTTAGATGGCGATGCATCCATTCAATTTGATCCGCGTAAGTATTGGGTGTGTTCATTTCTACGGTGGCGGGTAGGTTAATAATAATTTTGTTATCAATGTTGGGCTGCCAGATTTCCACCACGGCGTCGCATACTTCTTTTGCAAACTCAATTTCCGTGCTTGAGAATACTTCAGGTGAATACTGATAGGTCCATTTTACTTCTGGTGCTTGTTCCGTAAGAGATTTAACCCAAGTTGTACCTTGGAGGGCAATATCTTTAACGCCAGCTTTATTTGTTTTATACACGATTTCGCGAAAGGCTGGCGCTAATGGGTTGTACATATGCAATATAGCGTGTTTGGCACCCCGCACGCTTTCCACCGTCCGTTCAATCAAGTCATAACGTGCTTGTACTAAAACTTCGATGGTTACGTCATCTGGAATATGATTATTTTCAATAAGCAAACGCACAAAGTTGAAGTCAATATCAGAGGCAGAAGGAAATCCCACTTCGATTTGTTTAAAACCAATTGCCACCAGCTGTTTGAAAAAACGCAATTTAGTTTCAATCGACATCGGATCAATTAGCGCCTGGTTGCCATCCCGTAAATCCGTACTCATCCAAATAGGTGGTTGAGTAATATGATTACTTGGCCATTGACGGTCAGGCAAGCTGACGCCAGCAAAGCGTTGATATTTTGTGTGCGGTTGGCTAATCATTTGGGGATCCTAGTAATGAGATGAAAACGGTTATTAAGCTTAACGCGATAAGTCCCATAGATGATTGCGTAAAGCGCTAGATTTTATTGCTGTTGCGCAATAATATTGCTGAATTACATTTATTATCGTTTTTTTTCTTTCTATGAGGTCAAAATTGTGGAACTTGATAAGTATGATCGCCAAATTCTTGAAATAATTCAGCATCGAGGGCGGATATCTAACCAAGAATTAGCGGATGCCATTAATTTATCCCCTTCGCCGTGTTTACGTCGTGTGCGTCAACTTGAAGAAAGTGGGTTGATTGATGGTTATGTGGCGTTATTAAATTCTCGTAAGTTAGGCTTAACGTTATTGTCTTTTATCCAGATCGTTATGGATAAGCATACCCCAGAACGCTTTGCCACTTTTGAAGATAGTATTGCTGGTTTTACTGAAGTATTAGAATGCCACTTAATTACGGGGCAAACTGCGGACTACTTGCTTAAAGTGATCGTTAAAGACATGGACGACTTTCAGCAATTTTTACTCAATAAGCTTACGCGGATTGAAGGAGTAAGCGGCGTACATTCTTCATTTGTACTGAAATCACCCGTAAAAACATCGGCATTGCCGGTTTAGTATTTTTTAAGCCATGGGATCAGCGCATTTAGCCATTTGCTAAAGCGCTTTCGCTGGCAACATAACATTCACGGATAGATATAGTGCGAGATGCAAGTCTTAATGGGAGTTATATCGTCTTTTCATTTATCACTGCTATAAAGCAACTACAGCTATTTTGCATATTAATGACATTATCAACTATATGTTTTAGCCCTTAAGTTTGCTCATTTATAGGTGGTGTTCTGCGTACTATAAATACCACCTCATGTTCCTGCTGATCATCCTTTAAGGGGATGATAGGAGGTTTTAGTGCCACGCCGTCAAGCGTCAAGCTTGTGTTTCCTTGCGCATCGTCGGCTCCTATCTGGTTGATAACAATGTGGTACTGGGTCGTGCCAAAGCGATAATGAATGGAATACGTTTTCCAGCTAGGAGGTATGCATGGTACAAGACGCAGTTGATTACCTTCACGTTTAAGTCCAAGCAGAGATTCCAGTATTAGCCGGTATAACCACCCTGCAGAACCCGTGTACCAAGTCCAACCACCACGGCCTATGTGAGGCGCTACGGCATATACATCCGCAGCAACCACATAGGGTTCTGCTTTGTAGATGGCAACTTGTTCCGCATCACTGCCGTGGTTGAGTGGGTTGATCAAGTCCAACAGTTCCCATGCTCGGGTGCTGTTACCCTGTTCAGCAAAAGCCATGGTTGCCCAAATAGCCGCATGAGTGTATTGCCCCCCGTTTTCGCGAACACCAGGAACATAACCCTTAATGTAGCCTGGATTCATATCTGATTTGTCAAATGGCGGGTCTAACAATTGGATTAGTTTACTGTCACGGCGCACGAGATATTGGTCAAGTGATTGCATTGCTTGGCGCGTCCGTTCTGCGTCACCAGCGCCAGAAAGTACAGACCAGCTTTGAGCAATAGAATCGATGGTACATTGCGCATTAACGCTAGAACCTAATGGTGTTCCATCATCAAACCACGCACGGCGATACCATGCTCCGTCCCATGCGTGTTTAGCAATATTGATACGTAATTTTTTTGCTTCATCCAAGCAGTGTTGCGCAAAGTCAGGGTCATTATGCAGACGTGAGACAGCGGCGAATTCTTGCAATACTTTGTAAAGGAAGAATCCTAGCCAAACACTTTCACCTTTACCGTGGATCCCGACCAGACTCATGCCGTCATTCCAGTCGCCAGAACCCATTAGCGGTAGGCCCTTCTCTCCAAAGCGTAGCCCATGCACAATAGCCAGTACGCAATGCTGATAGAGACTAGATTGTTCGTGGCTGGTGGTGGGCAGATCGTAATAAGACTCTTCATCATCATTCAACGTACGCCCTTCAATAAACGAAACGGCCGTATTGAGTACGTCTGTGTCGCCGGTGCCGATTACATAACGGCAGGTAGCCAATGGAAGCCACAAATAATCGTCTGAGCAACGGGTTCGTACGCCTCGTCCAGCGGGCGGATGCCACCAGTGTTGCACATCCCCTTCAGGGTATTGGTGCCCTGCACACAACAACAAGTGTTGACGCAATATATCAGGCTGGGTATGCAGCAAGGCCATTGCATCCTGCAACTGGTCGCGGAATCCAATAGCGCCGCCACTTTGATAAAAGCCGCTACGGGCCCAAAAACGACAAGCTAGAGTTTGATACACCAGCCAGCCATTAGTTAGAAAATTAATGGCTGGGTCGGGAGTATTTACTCGCACTGCATCAAGGGTATCTCGCCAAAAGTGGTGAACGCTTTCTAACGCCTGCCGCGCGGACCCAGGCTGACGAAGCTGTTGTGCCAGCGCACGTGTTTGTTCAATATCGCGTCCGGCACCCAAACGAAAAATGATGCTGCGTTCTTCACCGTCAGCCAGTTCGAAGGGGACCTGGATTGCTCCGCAGGGGTCAAGCGCCGCACCCAAACGTCCCGACAGTTTTTCACGAGTCATCGCATCGGGGCGTCGTAGTGTGCCATTTCTGCCTAGAAACTCACTGCGGTCACCCGTCAGTGTGCGGGCCTTATCATCAACATCGAAAAAGGCTACCCGGCCACCAAATTCGGAGTTATATGCATTGCGCGCAAATAAAGCGCCGCTGCTGGCGTCTATTTCTGTTACCACATGAAGGGCAGATTTTGAGCGTAAGTCACCGAGTACCCATTCTACGTAACCGGTGGCTGTTAGACGTCGTTGACGGCCAGAACAATTACGTATTTTCAGCACCGAAAACTTCACAGCGGCTTCTAGGTCTACGTATACACATAGTTCAGATTGAATGCCGCCTTCGGTATGTTCAAAAATACTGTAACCAAAACCGTGACGAGTTACGTAAGGTGTGGCACCGCGGCTGGGCATGGGGGTTGGCGACCAGTAATAACCACTGTCTTCATCCCTCAGGTAGAATGCCTCGCCACCCGTTGCACCCACGCTGTCTTCACTCCAGGGTGTTAAGCGAAATTCATGGGCATTCTCACTCCAAGTATAAGCTAGGCCACTTTCTGCTACCACACTACCAAATTGGGCATTGGCCAGTACGTTCACCCATGGCAAGGGGGTTTGATTCGCCAACGTGGTGGTAATAATGTATTCGCGACCGTCTTTGCAGAACCCGCCCAGACCGTTACCTAACACCAGATCCCGTCTAGGTTTAGTCGGCTCCGTAGCCTGCTTTAATCTAAAAGTACGAGTGGGTGTTAAGAGGGCCACTCGTTTTTCTCCCAAAGTGCGGCGGTTTACTTGTTCCGCTAGCGAGCCGCGGGTATCAATAATAATGGCGCGAGAAACGGCCTTTAGCAGGATCCGATCTTCACTTGATATTTGTTCGCCGGAGCGCACGAAGATGCCGCCTGGTCGGTCGATGTAATGCGCTTCAGTGCCTGTGGACACTAAGCCCATAATTTGGTCTTGCAGATGTTGCCGGTAACCAACTTGCTCTTCATTCCAGATAACCAGGTCAACCACTAAACCTTTTAAGCGCCAATAGGCATGGCATTGGATCAGTTGTCGTGCTAGCGCAATGTGATTGCTAGAAGCAATTTTCAACAACACAATCGGCAGATCGCCGGAGATTGAATAACCCCACAAGCCAGACTGACCACGACAATTTTGTATTAACGTTGCGTTGTCAGCACGCAGTGCTGCGTTGGCATACAAAATCGACCCTGCGAGACGACGATAAAGATGTGCATCAGCTTCGCTGGCATTAATCTGACGCAATGTCACGCCACTATGAGTCCAAGCCAAATCGAGCACGCGGTCGGTTAGATGGCGATCTTGGTATTTAGCAATTAGTGACAGACAGGCAGCGCGACTGTCGGCCATACCAGTAATCAGATCCAGTGTAACTGTCTTACCGGCGTCCAACGTTACTGGGCAACGTATGGCAACCACGGGGTCTAGTACCGAGCCCTCGCTACCGTCTAAATCGCCTGGCGTAACTAAAGCCAGTGGTGATACAAGTGTGCGTCCACGACCGATAAACTGCATTCGATCGGTCGTACTTGAAAGAGTTCCAACCTGACCCCCCCCGCCATTTTCGTGAGCCGTCAGTAAGTGAAACATCCAAGGCGTTTTTTCATCAGCCGAACGTGCTCGTCGAGTGCACAATATTGCATGGCTCCCATCAATAATTTCAGTCTGCACGAACAAATTGCTAAATGATGGCTGGGTAATATCAGCTGCAGGTAATGCCATCACTACTTCGGCATAGGTGGTGAGGTCAAGGGTACGACGATTATTTGAGTGATTGCTCAGGCGAACCCTGCGGAGTTCGATATCGTCTTCCGGTGAGACCACAATTTCACTATAGGTTTCGATGTCTTGATCACTGCGTCTAAATTCAGCGCGTCCTTCGGAAAAAAATGCGCTATAAGACTGGGCCGACTTGAGCGTAGGCTGATGAGTGGCGGACCAAAATTCGCCATTGGCGGTATCCCGTACATATATAAAAGTACCCCAATTGTCGCAGGTAGGATCTTCACGCCAACGGGTTACGGCTAAATTTTGCCAACGACTGTAACCACCACCTGCATTGGTAAGCATCACGTGGTAACGGCCATTTGATAATAGCTGCACTTCTGGCGTCGGTGTCTCAGGAGAAATAGGGATATTCACCAACTCTTTTTCATGATCAAACAGCGCGCCACTTTCAGCATGTTGGTCAACGTGAGGTTGGAATACCGATGTTTTAGGCACCCTTTCTTGTAACAGCAACAACGTGGATTGCAACAAGGGGTCAGATTCAAAGCGATGCTGCATAGGACGGTTTAACAATTGATAAGCCAGTGCGAGTAAACTCATACCTTGATGATGGGCCATAAAGGAATGGATCACTTCGCTGGTTTGACCCCGAGGTAACCGAGATGGAGTGTAGTCGACGGCTTCGTACAAACCATAGTGACCTTCCATTCCACTGGCCGCTAAGTCTTGCATATTTTCACAGGCAGCTTCTGGTGCCACCATCAACGCTAAGACCGACGCATAGGGTGCAATAACCAAATCTTCGGACAGACCTCGTTTAAGACCAAGACCAGGTACGCCAAAGGCGTGGTATTGATAATTAAGATTGGCGTCAACTGTGTTATAAGCAGATTCTGACACGCCCCAAGGGGTCGTGCGTAACTTACCATAGCTAATTTGACGGGCGACGGCGGCGTGACTCGTTTGATCCAGTAAGGTACCCGTGTAGCTGGGCATAACGAGCATTGGCATCAGATACTCAAACATCGAGCCGCTCCATGATACAAGCACCGGATCGCCCCCTGCGGTGGTTAGCAAACGACTAAGAGCAAACCAACTTTCTTGTGGTATTTGGCCCTGGGCAATTGCGATGAATGTCCCTAAACGCGCTTCCGAGGCGAGTAAATCATAGAAACTAGCATCTCGGCGCTTTTCGTCTACGTTATAGCCGATTGCTAACATATGACGGGTATTGTCATACAAAAATGCGTATTCCATGGCCGCAAACCCAAATGCTTTTTGTGCCAGTTGTTCGCACAATATAATGCGTTTCTTAGCCTGTTCAGCACCTGCTTGTGTTTTCTCACGTAAGGCTAAAAGCCATGTTTTTTCTGTCGCTGACGACACTGAAGATAAGCGTTTATCGATAGCGACTAAATTGATATTCGTGTTCGCTATCAGTTGTTGTAGGGTGGGAATATCACTTTCTTGAGTCAATGATGCCGCAAACGACGTCAAACTTACTGGCGCGTCAGGTAGCGTCAGCCAAGGCAGCAGTAAGTGCAATTCTTGCAGCGCTGCATAACTTTGCGCATGTAAGTCGACTGCCCAGTGAGTTTCTTGAGTATAGGTTTGAACAACCCCTTCGATTTGGAAACAATCGGCCAATACTTTTGCACAACCTGTTAACTGAGTTAGCTGTGTCACGACCTCGAAAAGGCTTAATTGTACTTTTTCTTCGGGATTGGTTAGTAAAGTGCGCATAGATTGAAGTGCAGTCAATATGACTTGCGTATCGACGCTTTGTGGTTTGTTTATCTGTGTATCTAACGGTAAGGAGGTCGAAGATCCCTGCTGGCGGTCTGCAAAGCACGTAGCCATAATATCAACCGTGGTAAAAAGCCCGTCAAAAAAGCGCGGATGCAAAATACGTTGCTGTGGTAATTCCTGCAAGGCCGCACGCAGTGTCAACAGATGTCCGGCCATGTTGCCGCTGTCTACCGACGAAATATAACGCGGTGGCAGAGGGAGCAGCGTCTGAGTGTCGTACCAGTTGTAAAAATGTCCTTCATGACGCGCTAGTCTATCCAGAGTCCCAAAGCAATTGTCAGTGCGTCGTAGTAAATCTGAGATTGGGATAAAGCCAAAATCATAGGCGCTAACGTTAGCCAGTAATGACAGGCCAATATTGGTCGGGGAGGTGCGATGAGCCGTCACCGGACCAGGTTGTTCTTGATAATTGTCTGGGATCAACCAGTGGTCTTCGGCGGTGCTAAAGTGGTCGAAATAGGCCCAGGTCTTGCGGGCAATCCGTTTTAGAAATGTCTTATTTTTAGCACTAAGAGTGGGCTCTGCGTCAAGTTGAGGCTCACTTAACCACCATACAATCATGGGGCTCATAAACCATAGCAATAGAATAGGCAGTGAAGCTATTAAGTTGTTTTGGTGTAACGAATCGGCTTGCAGCCATATTAAGCCACTGGCTATTACGACTGCGATGCTTGGCGCTACCCACATGGTGCAATACGAGGCCAAAATCCCGTCTGTATACTGAAGCGATTTTTGGTCGGCTACGTGCCATTCGAGCAACCGCCGACGGGTAAGAAACATACGGCCAAGACTACGAACAATAGCCGTCATGTTGAATATGGCTTCGTATGGCAAACAGGCCAAGCGAAATCCAACTTGGGCAATCTGCTGTCCGACATCTTTTAGTACGCTATGCAGGTGGTGATAAAGCAACATTTCAGCCGGTTTACGCCAAGCGGCAAGCAGGCCGGTCAATACAGGCGGAAGCAAGAAAATAGTGATGATAGCGAGCGTCCATAGAAGGGGTGAATATATCCACCACCAACCCATGGAAAAAAGCAGTAAGAAGGCTAAAGGTTCGATGCTGCGGCGCAGATTGTCAAATATTTTCCAGCGAGACAGCGACGATAATGGATTGCGACATTTTTTCCCCTGGGCATTTGGGATCCAGGGCAGCAGCCAATGAGCAATTTGCCAGTCACCACGGATCCAGCGTTCGCGTCGGCACATGTCGACGTCATAGCGACTGGGATATTGCTCGTACAAATGTACATCACTGAGTAAACCTGAGCGTGCGTAGCAACCTTCCAGTAAATCGTGGCTGAGTATCAGATTTTTAGGTAAACGATTGTTTAATGTTTGCTCAAACGCATCCACATCGTAAATACCTTTACCGATATATGAACCTTCAGCAAACACATCCTGATATACATTTGATACCGATCGGGTATAGGGATCAATACCGGGCTCTTCACCGCATAATTTCGCATAACGTGAAAGACTCTGCCCAGATAGACTAGCCGCCATACGGGGTTGCAAAATGCCATAGCCTGCAATGACGCGTAGCTTATTTGTATCAAAACGAGGTTGATTAAGTGGGTGTGCCATGGCGCCGACCAGCTGGCGCGCACAGTCGCGAGGCAGTTGTGTATCGGTATCCAAAGTAATGACATATTTGACATGGGACAGCGTTGAAATATTGCCGACAATTGTCGAGAATCGCTCAGCATGTTGCCCGCGGAGTAAGGCATTAAGATCGCTCAGTTTCCCTCGTTTACGTTCGTGTCCCATCCAAAGCTGTTCTTGGTTATTCCAACATCGAGGACGATGGAGTAAAAAAAAGCGATCTCTTAGCGGCAAAGCGGACTTTACTTGTAGATTGGGCCGAGTGTGTTCGGGGTATTTGGCATTGAGCTGTTCGATGCCGTTACACATCAGTTTGAGTAGCGCTTCGTCTTCAGGCAGATCTTGCTGTGGTGCATCTGGGAAATCCGTAAGCAGTGCAAACTGCAAATATTCATCGCGATTGCCCAGAAAACGCACTTCCAGTACTTCCAACAATTGTTCGATGCTTTTAGCACTGCTTAACATAGTGGGAATGACCACTAGAGTCTGCATGTCGGATGGCAAGCCTTTGGCGTAATCCATTCGCGGCAAACGCTGTGGCTCTATCAAGAGGCTGGCCATCCAATTCACCAATGCAGAGGCTAATTGACTTGCGCCCAATAAGGTAAATATCGTTAGCAATATAAAGCGCCAACTTGTGATGTCTTGTTGCTTAGCTAGTACGAGTATGCCGGCGGTGACTAAAAGCGTTAGGGATAGGACTGAGCCAAGATACAGACACAATGGTATGCGTCGAGCTAGGGAGCGCAGCTTGGTCAGCACCGTAGTGTGCGAATTGATGATATCTTCTAACTGCGTTATGCCGCGGTCAATCAAATAGTAACCAACGTGTGCTTGTGGATAGGGGCGGTCCGCGTTCGCAACATCACTGTTTTTACTCTCAGAGTTACCGGCTTGTTGGGCTAATTGCAGCGCGCTTTGGGCGATGTCTATTTCGGATAAAGGACTGCGTTTGGCTAGCCGATCGACCGCCTGTCGATAACTATCCCGAGTGGCAAAATCCATGGCGCTATATAAACCGTCAGCATCTTGGCGCAATATTTTCTCGACATTACTATTGTCCTCAACAAAATTACGCCAGTCCATCGCTGTCAGCCAGCGAAGACTGGCAATGGTGTTACTAATGGATACTTGGTCAGCAGCTTGTTGCTGATTTTCGATTTGCACTAACTGTTCAATGGTTAGGCTAGATTCCGCTAGTTGCTGTTCAATCCACGTCAATGGCAGTGCTAAAGCGGGGCCATGTCCTTGCAGTTGACGTGTTAATTCGGCTACAAACGCGCTTTCCATTGGTGGATCAGAACGCGCCATGTCGGCTATGACAAGGATCAGGCTTTTAGGATCATGTTCAGCTGTTTCCAGCATTTGATTAGCCCATTTTTCGGCTAAATTCAGATATTGACGGGCAATGGTAATACGGGCACTAACGCGGCGTAGATTTTCAATTAGGGCCAACCTTAGCATAATGGGGATCGCCCATAATTCTCCTAGAGTGAGAGGCGTTATTGTTTGATAAGCTGCCACAAAATGTTCTAGGGTTTCGGAATCCACGCGTCCGTCACCATGAGAAATAACATTTAGTGCTATGTCATATACACGAGGTAAACCTAGGGATGTGCCTTGTGCCAAACGAGGTAGTTCACGGCTATAGCCTTTAGGTAAATGATGGCGTGCTGTGCGGATCTGCTCTTCGATTAGGTAAAAATTGTCGAGCAACCATTCGCCCGATGGTGAGATACGTTGTTTAGCCTTTACTGCAAGTGTCAGCAACCGGTTGGTTGATATAAGTACCTGTTCGTTTTCGTCTAGCCTTTTAAGCAAATGATCGCGCGTGTTGGAGGTATCCAATACATGAGTCTCTGCCAGAAGAATTGCGTGTTGCGCCATTTGATAGGTGCTTAAAAGCTCCGCTCTAAGAGGCGTTTGTTCTTGTATTGTCGTTGATTTAAACCAGAGCAAATGGCGAAGAAAATCTGTGAACCGCATACGTAAATTCATTGGAACCGCTTATGGTGAATGAGCAGATAATAATTGAGTGGCTCATCAAAACAGACAAAGGAGACTCCGCGTCAAGACATAAAATATGAGCGAAGGCGTAAATATTTAGAAATGAACTAGCTACCGGTAAAATACCTTAGTAAGTATAAAACTTGGCAAACAGTCGGTCGGTTCGCTAGCACACATTGTTAATAATCATCATGCTATTTTTGCCAATTAAATAACGTTGTTAGCAAAGTCTGTAAGGGCGGGTAGTGCACACGTTAGCGTTCGGGACGAAAGGTCAGTGAAACGTCGGGCAAATATTCAAAGTCAGCCGTTAAACTAATGGCCGCATACTTGAGCCCATTAATAAAAAACCGCTTTTTAACGGAGACGGGTATTGCAGTCGTATCTAATTTGTCGAGATAGCGTTTTTAAAACAGCAATTTTTTGGCCAATTCGAAAGCTAGAACGAATTCACGCAGATTTCTATCTTCATTTCTATGTATTAACAATACCCATAGGCTCGCCAATGACGTTTAGCGGATAGTCCGCATCCTCATGTATGTGTGGTAGCGCACATATCATCTTGGACAAATTTGTTAGCGTCATCTTTGTCGCAAGGCACCAAGTTAGTGTCTTAATAAATAAAGGATGTATAGATTAAAATGACAAGCCAAGACCTTAATAAGACAAGTAGTCAACGATATATTTATGCTGACTTAAACCAGGAAGTTAACCCGTATTGGCCAAAAGCACAGGTCACTCAAGTTTTACCGACTCGTGCATCCACGAACAGCATACTTGAATCTGAACATCTTATATTACCAAATACCGATATACCGCTGCACAAATCAATTTTTACGCGCATGATGGCACTATTTAAACCGTAAAAGGAAATAGATCGACAATGGAGCGTTCAAAAAACAAGTTACTTAACGCCTTATCACTTGATGCGCAGCAGCGGATTTTCCCCCATCTGAAATTGATCAATCTACCCCTAGGAAAAGTCATCTATGAGGCCAGTGAAAAATTGGATTATGTATATTTTCCGACCGATAGTATCGTTTCTCTACTGTATGTCATGGCTGACGGGTCGTCGGCTGAAATTTCCGTCATTGGAAACGAAGGGCTAGTAGGTATCGCCGTGTTTATGGGCGGTGAGAGCACACCTAGCCGTGCGGTAGTGCAAAGCGCTGGATCGGCCTATCGATTACCGTCAGTTGAATTGCGTAGTGAATTTAATCGTCATTCTGATATACGCATGTTGCTGCTGCGTTATACTCAATCGCTGATTACCCAAATGGCGCAAACAGCAGTCTGTAATCGTCATCATAGCATTGATCAGCAACTTTGCCGCTGGCTGTTATTGTCTCTCGATCGCTTACCCAGTAATAATCTTATAATGACTCAAGAGCTGATCGCGAATATGTTGGGAGTAAGGCGTGAAGGGGTGACAGAAGCGGCTGGAAAACTACAAAAACTTGGCATTATTACTTATAAACGCGGTCATATTAGCGTAATCGATCGTGCTCGCTTAGAAGACCATTCCTGTGAATGTTACCAAGTGGTTAAAAGTGAAACTGATCGATTAGAATCTTATATACGATAAAAAGTCTGATTTAATAAATTTCCTTATGTTTGCTGAACGTGAATATGGCGTACCTTACTTGGTTTCAAATCGCTGATATTCTATATAAACAGAGTATTGGTAGAAATCTTGGGCACTACTTTCTTAAGGTGCCTAGTGCCTTAACGTAATACGTTTAATAGGCTCTTTCCAGTGTCTGGCTATTGAATTTCTGTATGCGCTTTTTAGTCCAGCATATGCTTCAGAAATCTCTCTAAACAAGTTGTCGCTATTTGACTGAGTAGAGAGGTCGGGGTGGTATTTGCGTGCTAGTCTGCGATAAGACTGCTTGATCTCATGTGCCGACGCGCTGAGTTTAACGTCAAGGGTCCGGCAATATTTATTGAATTGCATGTTAATCTCCAATCAAAAAGTAGTTGATTTTTTATTACTGTAAAAACTTCACCACCATGGTCACGTGAAACGGCTTTAAATAGTAGGCATCGGTTTAACAAGGCACGATAATGATATGATTGATAACTGACTTCACACCAGGCGATGCCCACGTTGCCCGCAAAGCTTGATTGCGCTCAGCCGAAGATGTCACGCTGCCTGTAAGAGTGACTGTGTCATGGTTAGTGCTGATCGAAACTCGGTGATTTTGTAAATCTGCATTACGTTTAAATGCCTCTTCGATTTTGTTTTTGACGTCGACCCATTTACTTGACGATTTGATCAAAACCTCATTCGTTACGCCAGTGACTCCCATTAACCTATCGACACAATGTTGAGCCGCATTTTTCTGAAATTGCCAATCAGCCTCACCTTTTAGTGTGACCCAACCATGTTTAACAACGGCAGAAATTTTGTCGATTGGTATTTCAACGTTCAACTTTAGTACATAGGCGACAGCTTTGGCGATGTCGGAATCATTACGCTTATGTATATCGAGTATCTCGACTTCAATGTCGTTAGCTACTGCCCGGACACCATAGACACTTTCGGCCGCAGATACGGCTGAGATTTGTGCAGCCAAATATGTCACTCGGCCAGTGAGGGTGACGATACCATCCTTCGCTGTTACACCGATATGTGACGAATCAAGATTAGGCCGCCAATCGATTTCGCAAAGAACATCATCTCTTAATTGGGAATCCGTCTGCATGTATTCTCCGTGCTGGGAATGAGTAGGGCATCGCTTTTCTCTAGACGACTGCGCTCGAGCAATGAAAAGATAAAAAATAGTGGGCTTGATGTTCCTCTACAACAAAACCTTGATGTTTCTCTACAACAAAACTTAGTGCAGTTTGGTTGTACTGATTGAATCAGTCTGTACGACAACCCACATAATAACGTTTTTTTTAGGAAGACTGCCTACGCTGTGGGAGTGCTGCATTAAGTTGAAGTTGGGTATGGTTTGTTGTGCTTGTGGAATAACAGTCAGTTGTATCGGGCTGGGGTGTTGACAGGTTTTTTATTAGGTGCATGATGGCCCCGTCTTTAGCTTAACAGCCCATGCAGGCATTATATTTAATACGTTGCATGGCTTGATTATATAAAAACAATATAAGTCTAGGTAAAGAGTAAATTCTCTTAGAATGCTTTTACATCAATTTATTTGTATGCGCTCAAAGCAACAATAAAACTGAAAAAAAACTTATTTTTTAATAGGTTAGGGCATTGTGTATCCATCCTATTTAGCTGTAAATCAAAGGTAGCTCAATGATTAAACCTGTCATACCTGAGAATGAAGCGGAACGCTTACATGCATTGAGAACCTTACAAATTCTCGATACTTCTCACGAGGAACGATTTGATCGCGTGACTCGTATGGCTAAACGAATGTTTGGCGTGTCAACGTCGCTTGTTACCCTTATTGACGAGGATCGGCAATGGTTCAAGTCTAAGCAAGGACTTGATATTACTGAAACGCCAAGAAATGTTTCCTTTTGCGGACATGCGATCAATCAAAATGGGCTTTTTATCATTTCGAACGCTAGTGAAGACGAACGATTTTTTGACAATCCATTTGTTATAGATGATCCAAAAGTTCGCTTCTATGCAGGCTATCCTTTAAAAATCAGAGAAGGCATGAATATAGGTACTTTGTGCCTTATCGATCAAGAACCAAGAGTCATGGATGCAGAAGACCAGCAACTTCTCAAAGATCTAGGCGCTATGGTTGAACAAGAAATTAAATCGATACAATTAGCTACGCTGGACGAGTTGACGTTAATTTCTAACAGACGTGGCTTTTTAACGCTTGTCGAGCATAGCTTAAGCATATGCCGACGAAACAAAGCGCCAATGTCATTTTTATTATTTGACCTAAACAAATTCAAAGCGATTAACGATGCATATGGTCACAATGAAGGTGACAGTGTGCTGACCAAGTTTGCGCAATTAATGCGTAAAACCTTTAGAAATAGTGATGTAATCGGCCGACTAGGCGGAGATGAATTCGTTGCCATGTTGACCGATTCTAATAAGGAAAATACTGGGGATATTTTAGCCAGGTTTGTTGAAGCTGTAGATGAAGCCAATTCAGTTATGAACAAACCCTACACAATTGAATTCAGTGTAGGGTTAGCCCATTTTCAATATGACACGAAAAAATCTGTAGAGGACATGATTCAGGATGCTGATGCCGCGATGTATAAAGATAAGAAAAATGAAGCTCGATGAACTGGCTCGCTTAGAACTGATTCATCGATATATGTCCTAAAATAATCATTTCGAAGCGAGTAAAAATTAATTTTTAATGTGTTGTCTCGCCCAAAAATAGATGAAGTCTTGGAAAGGGCTTTTTTATTAGATCGTCTGCCGAGGTTCACGGTAAGGCATGCTCGAGCAGGGCGATTTCGGTGAATTTAGGCATTATCATCAATTCTCAACATGAATAAAAAGTAACTATCTTTCAACTAACGAATTAACGAGAAATTGGTTCAAAGATGGCGTTGGATATTTTGTTGAAATAATATGGTTTTGTGCTGCATGATTACGTTTACTAAGAGTGTTGTTAAATCAAGTTTAGTTAGCCCCGTTTTCACTTTTATTTATGGGCAGTTGTTTATGACATTGACACGCGGTATTTTGAGGCACTTATTCCGCCTTACAGCAATCGCAATTTTAGCTGTTTGCGCAGCTCAACCTGCCTTTAGTTCGCAAGAACCTAAAGCCGTCCTCAGATACAATTTAGGTGGAACACAATCGTGGGTCCCTTACGGCTATTTTGGTGATCCTGATCGTCCAGGTATTTTTGCGGAAGTCATTGAATTAATTTTGCAACGTACTGGGGATCCTTATCAATTCTATTATTATCCGCCTAAACGTGCAGGGAAAGCCTTTAAGGAAGGTCGTTTAGATTTAGACTTTATGAGCCCAAGTTGGTTTAAAAACGGTGATATGGGCGATGAATATGTAACGACCACCACCATTTTTAGCTTGACCGAATATGTTGTGACATTACCTGACAATGCCTCACGTTATTCCAAACCTGAATGCATTGAAGGTAAAAGAGTAGGTACTGTGGCGGGTTATAATTATTACGATGAAGACAAATTCACCAGAGTCGATTTTTTGTCAGAAAGCGCTTTGGTTGAAGGATTGAAGAAACGTCGTTTTGATATGGTCATCTTAGAAGGGATAACGGCCCAGTATTGGGCTAACGTTTATAAGGTCCCCATTTCTTTGGCGAGCGTTCACTCACAAGGCGGCATTGTTATACGCATACGTAAACAACTCAGTTATTTATTACCAGAGTTCAATAGCGCTATAGAGGCCTTAAAACGTGAAGGGAAAATAGAAAAAATCCTGCAAAGTTACGATGGAATATGAATTTGGTCTTTTTCTTGAGAGTATCGACAAAGTAAGACTTAGCAATCGTGCTCACTCTAAAACTCAACTTTACGGGTCAACAGCAAATTACATTTGGCGACTGTGCCAAAAATAGCTAACATTCTCGTCTGATTTTCGTTACCTATTGGAAATACCCCTATGCCTGATGGGTCCAACCCCACAACAACGTCTAATTATCCCCTTAGAGTGTACCAATCACAATTAGGCAGTAAACTTGTTGATGATCCCTCACAACTGCAAGCCATTAAAGCGCTAGATACTTTATTTGAGCAATTAAGTCAGCAAAGCATAATCTCGCCTAAGCCAATCAAAGGCCTTTATCTTTGGGGGGACGTGGGTAGGGGGAAAACATTTTTAATGGACTTGTTTTATGATTGCTTGCCGCAAAAGGGCAAGTTGAGACTGCATTTTCATCGCTTTATGGCACGTATTCACCAAGCGCTTAAAGAGCAAACCGGTCAACAAGATCCTTTGGTGTGCATTGCCAAAGATCTCGCTAAAGAGCACCGAGTCGTGTGTTTTGATGAATTTTTTGTATCGGATATTGGCGATGCCATGATACTGGCGGGTTTATTTGCGGGCTTGTTTAAAGAAGGCGTGGTGTTAGTTGCCACTTCGAATATTCCCATTGAGCGTTTATATGAAAATGGGTTAGCGAGGCATAAGTTTTTGCCCTTTATCGCTCTGCTCCAACAGCATACGTGCATGTTGCACCTTGCTGGGGAACAAGACCACCGTTTACATCAATTACATGCACAACCAAGTGAAGCCGAATTTAGCACCGCATCCAAGTATGTGGGTAATACTGCCAAAATGGATTTCGGAACTATTTTTTCTGAGTTCATTCAAGCAACTGATGCCGTAAAGACAAACGACACGAGTATACATATCTGCCATCGTGATATTCCTGTGTTGGGTGCCTCCGAGATTAATACCGTAAATACTATTGTGTGGTTCGACTTTTACGCCTTATGTGAAGGCCCTCGTTCACAACTTGATTATATGGAGATTGCTACTTGCTTTAACACAGTGATGTTAAGTGGTGTGCCACAATTAGGTGGTCAAGTTCGGGGGTGGATTAAAGCTCGAGGTACCGAAGATGGCACAGGCGAGAACCAAGCCACCGTTACCGGTGAGCGTGTTTTATCTTATGCGGCGAATGATGATATGGCGCGACGTTTTATTAGTCTGATTGATGAGTTATATGATCAAAAAGTTAGGCTATATTTGAGCACTGATGTGCCGTTAGCAGAACTATACCTTGAAGGCGCACTGACTTTCGAATTTCGGCGCACGTATAGTCGTTTAATTGAAATGAGTCAGGACTAAGTCTCGTTTTTTAGCGTTAAAATACATCGCTGTTAATTGGGGGAATAGCAATACGTCTCACGCTGCGCCCTTTATCATTTGTTGTCAAATGATACTAAATTTTTGCTAGAAATATTATAGGCGATGGCAAAATTCTATTTTGATTATGTCGTAATCTTTCGTCGATATGACGTATGTTGTTTTAGCGCCTACTATTTGAAGGCTGCTTTGATAAAGTAAAGTGCAGAAAAGATTTATTATCCGACGACAGGCGAATATCAAGTTATGCTTCAAAAGGATGAGCTTAAAACAGCAGTGTGGATTTTTGATATAGAAAAATCGTGCATTGTCTGGGCAAATCAATCCGCTCTTGATTGGTGGGAAAGTCCGTGTCTTGAGGAATTACAACTACGAAATTTTGAGAATGAGGCATCTCAAGCGGTTAAAGATAGTCTTAGAGAATACCAAAGTAAATTTTATAAGAATGAGAGTCTTATCGAATTATGGCATTTTTCGCCTAATGGGATAGAAAAGAAAGCGTATTGTTGGTTGTCGGGCATTCGCCTCGCCGATAATCGTATGGGTATGCAGGTAGAAGCAACCCCCTCGAATATAATTCCTGAATCTTTTCACGATCATGCCATCGCCATTATGGCGACCTTTGATACGAAAGGTGGCTTTCAAAGTTGTAATCCGCCGTTTAGCACCGAATTTGGCAAAGCGCGACCGAGTTTATCTCGTTTACTCTGCAAACCCGAATTGTTAGCCATCATAAAACACAGCATCAATAAAAATCAAAAATATGAAGCGGATTTATTATTCCACGCATTATCTGGTAATACGTGGTTTAGGGCCTCATTCAGTGCTTCAAAAGATACGGATAACAATGCATCTATGTTATGTCAATTACACAATATAGATGAACAAAAAAAACGTGAGTTTTTGTTGTTGAAACAGGCTCATACAGACTCACTAACCGGATTACTTAATCGCAGGGGATTCAGCGAAAGTATTCAACCCAAACTAGAGGCTAAACAGAATATCGTTATTTTTTATATTGATCTTGACGGTTTTAAAATGATTAACGATTCTCTTGGTCATCGCATCGGGGATTTAGTCTTACAACAAGTGGCTACACGACTAATGGCACTTGAGTTTGCTGCTTTAGAATGTTGTCGTTTTGGTGGAGATGAATTTGTCATCGTCTTACCTGACACCAACCGTGGGCTAGATATAAATGAAATTGCCGCATCCATTATAAATACATTATCAATTCCTTATGAGGATGATCATGGCAGTCTGCTTACTATTTCGGCAAGCCTTGGTGTGGTAAGATGCCCTGATGATAGCCGTGATTTAACTGAACTAATACGTTTTGCTGACGCAGCAATGTACTGCTCTAAAAAACAAGGTAAAAAACGCTATACGATTTTCATTGCTGGTATGGAAAAAGAAATTCTGCGCAAAAGCAGTGTAACGCAGCACTTAAATAAAGCGATTGAGAAAGATGAATTGTCGCTGCATTACCAGACTATTATCGATCCTTACGATAACAGTATCTATTCATTTGAAGCACTACTTCGCTGGTTTAATCCTGAACTAGGCAATGTGTCACCTCAAGAGCTTATTGACGTCGCTGAGCGCACTGGGTTGATTCATGAAATAGAAAATTGGGTTATAAATACTGCTATTTCGAGTTTAAGTAAACTACGGCAGTATACCAATAGCCAAGCTCGCATTGCGGTGAATATTTCGAGTATTCATTTGGTGGACAAGGGACTAACACCTTATTTATTGTCCACATTGCATAAATATAACCTCAGTCCTAGTGATCTCATTATTGAAATTACCGAAAGCGTACTGTTAGATGACTTAGACAATACCAATAATCCAGTGACCGCGATTAAGTCAACAGGTATAAATATCAGTATTGATGATTTTGGTACCGGCTATTCATCACTGGCTTACTTGCAAAAAATTAAAGCGACTTCTGTGAAAATAGATAAAGCATTTGTCAATGATCACCAGAACTTAGTTGAAACCTTAAGCGCAATTAACAATGTTATTGTTTCATTAGGCATGCGCTCCGTGGTTGAAGGCATTGAGACTGAGCAACAAGCCAACAGTGCAAAAAAAGCAGGTATAGCGCTACAGCAAGGATATTGGTACACGAAGCCGAAGCCTTTAGAAGCGTATAAGAAACCTTGACGCCGCAAATAGTCAGTAATGCAGCAAGTGTAAATTACCTATATTCTTACTAATTTCTGGTCGAATACTAACCGATTTCTAGTGTCATAATCGAGCTGTAATAACGCGAAAACGAAGCGCTTGGCTCCGTTTTTGACATCATATTTGTAAGTTTAAATGCTAGAAACGATATGTCATATCAATGCCTATTTGACGGCCATGGCGCGCAGTACTGAAAAATGCGCGAGAAGTACCTGTATCTGTTTCGTCGAGCGTTGTATTAAGGAGTGAGAAGGTAAAATAGGGAATACCTAACCAGTGAGATGTTAGAATAGGAGCGTCTCCATCTGTTAAGTTTCGAGCATAAAACTCTCTCGTCAATTCTCACTGTTAAACTCATACGTGCCACGACAATAATGGCACTACGGTGTACGCTAAGTTGTGTACCTGCACGTATATTTTTGATTCGTAACTCGCATCTAAATTGATGAAAGCGTCTAATTGCTCTGAGATAGGGGGATGTATTCTAAAAATGCACTGGCCTGATGCTTAGAACTTAATGAGAAGGCATTTCCGTCAATGGAGCAGTTAGCCGGGGTGCTTATACCAAGATCATCACGCAAGTCCGAGCTTGTTGTTGTGCTTGGGATCAATACTTCGCCACCACTGGTCAGAGCCCATTGAAAGTCGTCACGGCCTTGGGTGAATTTAGTGTCTGCTAATACATAATTAAAGGGCCCGGATGGGTTATCCGTAAATTGCGCACTGTTATCGACTTCAAGACCAAAAACTTCGCTTTCGCCTTGATTGGTCACAACTGACTTCACTCTGCCAGAGAGAATGTTTAGCGGTGTAGTAAGTTGAATATCACTTACATCGTTATAAAACATGGATACCGTTTGCGTACACATTGTTAAGCATGCTGCTCTTTATACCCAGTTCGTAAGTAGTGATTTTCTCCTGTTAGTAAGTTGGTTTGTCCGTATCAGCGCCGTCCGCACCATCAACTCAGCCGGGTTTAACGCCTTGCACGACGATGCCGTAAAAATGGTGTCTTTGTCATATCGATAGTTAAGCGTTGCGTGAAGGGGCAAGTTGTTCCAGCTCCCATCAGCGTCAAATGTCATAAGGCCATCTGAGGCGAATTCGGTTACGGTTTTTTCTTCTTGTGTCTAACAGGCTTCAAAAGTGCCGTCAATTTTATCACTAAATTGATAGTCTACAGAGGTGTGAATAGCATTACTGGAGACATCGAGCAGTTGATTTACTGGTAACCAGTAGCATGACTATCGTGGGTTTGTTAGCCCAAATAATATTTCAGGTCAGCGAAAGCTTTTTGACAATCCGCAGCAGCGACCTGCTCAGTGGCACTGATCAACGACCTGGTTACGAGTAGCACCATACATTCCTTATTTGCAGATGAATCTGCTAGCGGATAAGCAAGATATCACTGCCACATAAGCGCAAAAAATGAGTTTGTTGAAAGTTGTTTTGTACTGCGTTCTTCTGATGGTTCAAGCTGGCAGTTATTGCCTAATCCCACACTTAAGACGCCACCGATTGCGTAACTTAACTTCCCTGTGAAATCATATTAAATAATTTATATTCATAGATATAGGCTGGAATAGTAAGCACGATTTCGACTATTCGGTTGTCAAAAAAGATGGTATTTTTATCTGTCACTTAAGCCCAATTACAATATAAATGAAGAAGCCGATTGAATGGAAATAACGATAGACATAGACAGGCTTGTGTGTGACGGGGTACGCGTGTTATTGGAAGAACATCTAGCAGACATGTATGCTACTTCTCCATCAGACAGTGTACACGCTTTGGATATGAACGCCTTAAAGCATGCTGCTATTACGTTTTGGTCTGCCCGGGAAAACGGCATGGTCCTAGGGTGTGTTGCGTTAAAAGCGCTGACGCCTATTCATGGCGAAATTAAATCTATGCGAACGGCAGATTCAGGGCGCAAAAGGGGGGTGGGCTCTGCATTATTAACGCATCTGATCCAACAGGCCAAACAACGTGGTTTTCAACAACTAAGCTTAGAGACTGGCACCATGGAATATTTTGCTCCGGCAAGACGGTTGTACCATAAATTCGGCTTTGAATATTGTGGCCCGTTCGCGGATTATGCATTGGATCCAAATAGTTGTTATATGACCTTGTTGTTAAATGATAAGTAAATATGAAAAAGCCACAGAGCGTGCGGGCTTTGTGGCTTTCTTACTTAACATACTCGGTTCAGATATGTAACGGCTAAAAGGTTAGGCCAGTAATTGAGAGACGGCTTTATAACCTTGCTGTATGGTTTTTAATTTGTCATCCGTTTTATCCCGCTCAACAAACCTATGCTCTACGCCAGAAAGCGCAGATTGGGCAAAGATAGGCGCAAAATCTATTGTACCAGTACCAACATCGGCGAAATTACCTACTTCATCCATGTCTTTAACATGCCATAACTTAAAGCGACCTGGGTGTTTTTTAAAATAGGCGAGGGGATCTTGCTTGGCTTTGACCATCCAAAATAAATCCATTTCCATGGCCATGACATCTTTGTCAGTTTCATTTAGCAAAACATCATATGGCAATTGGCCATCACGCATCTCGAATTCAAAATCATGGTTGTGATAGGCCAGATTTAACCCGGCTTTATTACACGCTTCGCCAATGACATTGCATTGTTGTGCTAATGCTTTGTACACACCAATCCCTGTTCCGCGTTGCTCTTCGGTCAAATACGGAATAACGATGTATTTATGTCCCACTTCTAACGCATGATCAATCACGCTGTTGACGCCGTTATCAAAGGCTTTCAGTGGTATGTGCGCCGACGGCGCTGTTAATCCTTCGTTGTGCAAAATCGTTTTGATTTCACTCGGTTTGTGATCGTAATAGCCCGCAAATTCCAATTCTTTATAGCCGACTGCCGCCACTAATTTCAAGGTGGCAGGTAAGCTGACGGCCATCATGTCCCTAAGGGTATAAAGCTGAAGACCCACGGTAGCGCTTTTTGCCATTATGTTTGCGGCAAACGCCAAAGAGCCAGGCATGACAGTAAGGCCCATAGCGGCGGCACTGAGTTTGACGAAACGTCGGCGGCTGCTTTGGGACTCGGCTTCAATACTTGTACTTAGGGCGTTTGGTGCACTATGGGTGTTAATTTTCATGTTGATTCTCCATGTAAGTGTTCACGTCATGCAGGCGCATTACGTCCAGTGAATGCACGAGCAGATATACTCGGTATTACGTTGCTGTGGTGTCTGGTGCAGGCCCAGTACTGGCCCGTAAAATCAATTCGAACGGCATGATGACTTTAGGGGCTTTTGTAATTTTACCCTCGAGTAAATCGACCAGCAGTGAAACAGCTGTTTGGCCAAATTCTTCGGCAGGTTGAGCAATGGTGGTCAGCGGAGGGTCGCAAAATGCGGAAAATGAAATATCATCAAATCCGGCAATAGATATATCTTGGGGGATACGCAGCCCAGCCTGTTTAAAGCACTGCATAGCACCTATAGCGGTTTCATCATTTTCACAAAAAACCGCGCTAGGTCGATTGTCATTAGTCAGAATTTCACTTGCCGCATCATGGCCTGACTGCAGGGTAAAATTACCAGGATACAATAACGAGTCGTCAAAGATTAAGCCGGCCTCATTTAACGCATCGCGATAGCCAGCTAAACGCTCACAAGTTAGAGGACTTGATTGCGGACCTTTAATTAAAGCGATTCGCCGATGGCCTAGTTCAATTAAGTGCAGAGTCATGGCTTTCGCGGCCGCCCGGTTATCCAGCGTAACGACCGGGCAATTAATGTCATTCATGACTTCGCACGCATTGACCATGGGCAATAGCTCACCAGGCTTATTAATCGATGAATCAAATGGGTTATGTGCGCGTAACTGAATGAGGCCATCTGCTTGTGAGGTTTGTACCATCTTGGCGTAACTGGCTTCTATACTTTCGTCACCTAGGGTGTTGGCAAGTAATATGACGTAACCCCTTTTTGCCGCTGCTATTTGCATTCCACTGATCACCCGAGCAAAAAATACATTCGCCACAGTTGGTACTAACGCCACTAAGTTGTGGGTTTTTCCAGACCGAAACTTAACCGCCATTAAATTGGGCTTATAGCCCACTTCGTTCACAGCAACCATCACTTTGCTACGCGTTTTTGGGGATACGCGCTCGGGTTGTTGCAGTGCCCTTGAGACTGTGGCGACAGATACACCTGCCAAAGCGGCAACTTGTCGTATATTACTCATGTGGGCCTATTAACGTGATTTTCATGGCATTAATCTAAAATGTAACCGTTAGCATTTGATGGCGAAATAATACTGAAGTAATTCTAAAAATCTAGTTAAATCGTCTAAAATAGTGTTTAATTTACATATTATGGCAACGTATAATTAACAAATTGCGATGTTTTATCATACTTAATCGCAAATTTGGTTGACATAAACAAATGAAACCCGTTACATTTTAACGAAATTATACATTTGCGTAACAAATAGCTGTAGGCGAAGCAATATGGGAGCGATTAAGTGGCAAAAATGAACAAAGTACGCATGGGAATGGTGGGCGGTGGAGAAGGTGCCTTTATTGGTGCCGTGCACCGTCATGCATTAGCGTTAGATGGTCAAATTGAATTGGTTTGTGGGGCATTTAGTCGCGACAACCAGAACAACCAGCGTACCGGAGATAGTTTAGGGTTAGCCGATAATAGGATTTATCCGAGCTGGAACGCGCTACTCAAAGGTGAACAAGGGCTACCTGAAAATGAACGTATGCAAGCGCTCATTATCGTGACCCCCAATCATTTACACGTGCCAATTTCTATTGCCGCGATAGATGCAGGATTTCATGTTTTTTGTGAAAAGCCCGCCGCGATATCGTTGGATGAAGCAAAAACATTAAAAACCAAACTAAAAGAAACCGCCGCTTTATACGGTTTGGCTCATACCTATCTGGGTTATCCCATGGTGTGGCAAGCACAACATATGGTGACCAGTGGGTTACTTGGCAATATTCGTAAAGTGTATGTGGAATATCCGCAAGGTTGGTTATCGGCTAATGAAGAAAGTCATAACAAGCAAGCGTCGTGGCGTACTGATCCAGCCCAGTCTGGTGGCAGTGGTGCAATGGGCGATATCGGCACTCATGCTTTTGGTTTAGTCGAATTTATATTGCAACAACAAGTGACGTCTCTTTGTGCTGATCTGCAAACGCACGTTGAGGGTCGCAGACTTGATGACGATGGTGCTGCACTTATTCGTACCGATGGTGGCGCGAGTGGTGTGTTGATTGCCAGCCAAGTCTGCGCCGGTGAAGAGAATGCTTTGAAAATACGTGTTTATGGAGATAAAGGCGCTATTGAGTGGCAGCAAATGGAACCTAATTCTATTATTCATCGTCCGTTGGGCGAACCTTATCGCGTATTCCGTGCCGGCATGGGGCAACCAGGTTTATGCGCAGAAGCATCTGCGCGATGCCGCACACCTGCGGGACACCCAGAAGGATATTTAGAAGCTATGGCCAATTTATATAGCTATTTTGCCAAGGCCATTAACAGTGCGTCAACCTCTGACGGCACAATCAGTGAACTCGGTAAAGCCCCTGGCGTGCCAGGGATTGATTCGGGCTTGAGGGGAATGGCCTTTATTGATGCGATGCTTGTTAGTAGTGACAGCGAAACCAAATGGCATGCCGTAGCGAATACCAAATAAACGATTACTGCGTAAACGCGTAATCAGTAAGCCGAACAATAAAGGAGAAAGCAATGCCAGCGATTAAAGGCCCTGGAATATTTTTAGCCCAGTTTATGGGCGATGAAGCGCCATTTAATAATTTAGAATCGATTGCGACTTGGGCAGCATCTTTAGGTTATAAGGGCATTCAAGTGCCTACCGTTGATAATCGGATTTTTGATTTAGAACGAGCCGCTAAAAGCCAAGAATATTGCGATAACGTGATGGCAATATGTGCTAAGGCCGGTGTACAAATAACGGAATTATCTACCCATTTACAAGGCCAGTTGGTTGCAGTGCATCCTGCTTATGATGAATTATTTGATAACTTTGCCCCTGAAGCATTACGCGGTAAACCTGCCCAGCGAACTGAATGGGCAATAAAACAAATGATGTGGGCCGCCAAGGCTAGCCAACGCTTAGGATTAACGGCTCATGCTACATTTTCTGGTGCGTTTTTATGGCACTTGGTTTATCCGTGGCCGCAAAGACCTGCGGGTCTAGTCGAGCAGGGGTTTGCAGAGCTCGCTAAACGTTGGTTGCCCATTTTAGATGCGTTTGATGAGGCAGGTGTGGACGTGTGTTATGAAATTCACCCAGGCGAAGATTTACATGATGGAGCCTCCTTCGAGTTGTTTTTAGCTGCGGTGAATAATCACCCTAGAGCCAATATCTTATTCGACCCAAGCCATTTTGTGTTGCAACAATTGGATTATCTCGCGTTTATTGATTTGTACCATGAGCGCATCAAGATGTTTCACGTTAAAGATGCTGAGTTTAATCCTAATGGCCGTTCAGGGGTCTACGGTGGCTATCAAGATTGGAAGGAGCGTCCTGGGCGTTTTCGCTCACTGGGCGATGGTCAAGTGGACTTCAACGGGATCTTCAGCAAACTGACGCAATACGGTTTTGAAGGCTGGGCAATACTTGAATGGGAATGTTGCTTGAAAGATTCAGAACAAGGTGCCGCTGAGGGCGCGCCATTTATTGCCAAACATATTATTACTCCAGCAGGGCGAGCATTTGATGATTTTGCCGGTGCAAATAGTGACGAGCAACGTAATCGTCGAATTTTAGGGTTGTAACAACGTAAAGGCGCTATGAACGGGCAATAGCGCTTGTCAGTACAGCACATAAATGATGGGGCGGCGCAGACACAATTTTGCCAGTGCCATAATCAAGGGTTAACAAATGAATACGATAACAACGCGATTAAGCGTGATGATGTTCCTGCAATTTTTTATCTGGGGTGGCTGGTTCGTAACCTTAGGTACCTTCTTAGCCAATACTTTACAAGCATCTGGCAGCGAGATTGGTATGGCTTTTTCGACCCAATCTTGGGGCGCAATTATTGCGCCTTTCGTGATTGGTTTGATTGCTGACCGATACTTTAACGCCGAGCGTATTCTAGGTGTGTTGCATTTGATTGGTGCCGTGTTGATGTATTGTCTGTATCAAGCACCGGATTTCGATGCATTCTACCCCTTTGTATTGGGATACATGATTGCCTATATGCCGACGTTGGCCTTGGTTAACTCTGTATCATTTGCCCAAATGGACAACCCCTCAAAGCAATTCGGCAAAATTCGCGTATGGGGCACAGTTGGCTGGATTGTAGCTGGTTTGGCTATCAGCTATGCATTCTCATGGGATTCAAAACAAGCTATCGAAGATGGCATGCTACGCAATACGTTTTTGTTGTGCGCAGGGGCATCGTTAATACTGGGGTTATTTAGTTTTACCTTACCCAAAACACCTCCCAAAAGTGCCGGTGAGCGAGTTGGGCTCAAAGAAGTACTTGGCCTTGATGCCCTAGCCTTATTAAAAGACAGAAATTTCTTGGTGTTCTTTTTATCTTCGGTGCTAATTTGCATCCCTCTGGCGTTTTACTACCAAAATGCCAATCCATTTTTAACGGAGATTGGGGTGGATAATGCCACAGGTAAAATGACCTTAGGCCAGGTGTCTGAAGTGTTATTTATGTTAGCGCTACCAGTATTCTTAAGCCGCTTCGGTATCAAAATTACTTTATTGATCGGAATGATGGCTTGGGTTGTGCGCTACGGGCTATTTGCTTACGGCGATGCTGATGGCGGGGTTGCACTGTTACTCGTGGGTATCGCATTGCACGGTATCTGCTACGACTTCTTCTTTGTTTCAGGGCAAATTTATACCGATTCGAAAGCCGGCGACAAAGTAAAAAGCGCCGCTCAAGGCTTAATCACATTGGCCACTTACGGTGTGGGTATGCTCATTGGTTTTTGGGTTGCTGGAAAAATTACCGAAAAATACACAAATGGAACAATGCACTCATGGCACGACATTTGGTTATTCCCTGCTGCGTTTGCCTTAGTCGTGTTCGTTCTTTTTATGTTCACATTTAAAGATGAAAAGGTATCAGGTAATGAATAACCCTCGTCGAAGCATGCTCAAAGGTATGGCGTTAACCAGCGCAGCATTAGCCGCTGGCACTGTGGTAAGTGGCTGCGTCAGTACAGCCAAGGAAGCGAGTAAAGCGGAAATGCCGCACTTTAAAGGTAATATCAATCATTCTGTTGCACGTTGGACGTATGGTGATTTATCAATAGAAGAGCTATGTCAGGTGGTAAAATCTTTAGGCTTTTCCGCTATTGATTTAGTCGGGCCAGACGATTGGCCTGTGCTTAAACGCCATGGTATTGATTCTTCAATGTGCAATGGCGCTGAACTTAACTTAGTTGATGGATTTATTCATCCTCAGTTTCATGATGAGCTAGAAAAACGTTATCTCACGCACATCGACCTAGTTGCTAAAGCCGGATATAAGAACCTCATTTGCTTTAGCGGTAACGCCCGTGGCACGAGCAAAGAGCAAGGACTTAAAAACGCGGTAGCAGGCCTTAAACGGATTATGCCTTACGCGGAAGAAAAAGGTGTGATCATTCAAATGGAATTGTTTAACAGTCGAATCGATCATCCAGATTGTATGGCGGATAATTCTCAGTGGGGTGTTGCTTTGTGCAAAGCTTTGGGATCGCCAAACTTCAAATTGTTATTCGATATTTATCATATGCAAGTTAATGAAGGCGATATTATTCGCACTATCAAGGATAACCATCAGTACTTTGGCCATTATCACACCGCTGGTGTGCCAGGACGCCATGAAATAGGCGATAACCAAGAGCTTTATTATCCGGCAATTGCGCGGGCGATTAAGGATGTTGGTTTTAACGGCTATCTTGCTCAGGAGTTTATACCGACCCCTGAAACAAGAACAGGCAAAATCGAATCGTTACGCGATGCAATTCAAATTTGTGATGTTTAACCCGATTGGGACATCACGCAGCAAGCAATTAGGGACCAAAAATGGCAAATAATCATTATGACGCAATCGTCGTTGGCTCAGGAATCAGCGGTGGTTGGGCAGCAAAAGAGTTGACTGAAAAAGGGCTTAAAGTGTTAATGCTAGAACGCGGCAGAAACATTGAGCATATCAAGGACTATACCAACGCTCATAAAGAAGCGTGGGACTATCCTCATCGGGGTGAACGCACCCAAGAGATGATTGAGAACTATCCGGTACTGAAGCGTGATTACCCATTGAATGAACCGACACTAGGTATGTGGGCAAATGAAAAAGACAGTCCCTACGTCGAAGAAAAACGTTTTGATTGGTACCGCGGTTATCATATGGGTGGACGCTCGTTAACTTGGGGTCGTCAAAGCTACCGTTTGAACAAAGAAGACTTTCAAGCTAACGGTAAAGAAGGCATTGCAGTTGATTGGCCTATTCGCTATGAAGATGTGTCGCCTTGGTACGATTATGTAGAACGTTTTGCTGGCATCAGTGGTAGCCGCGACGGTTTAGATGTGTTGCCCGATGGTCAATACCAAATGCCTATGCCGCTGAACTGCGTAGAAAAAGATGTAGCTGCAAGAATTCAAAAGTCCTTTAAAGGACAGCGTCATTTGATCCCGGGGCGTACGTCGAACATGACTGAGCCAAAGCCGAAAGAAGGGCGCACTAACTGCCAATATCGAAATAAATGTTGGTTGGGTTGTCCGTTCGGTGGTTATTTCAGTACTCAGTCATCTACGTTACCTGCTGCGGTTAAAACCGGTAACTTAACGGTTCGTCCACATTCGATCGTGACTGAAATTTTGTACGATAAAGATAAAAAGCGCGCAACAGGCGTAGCCATTATTGATGCAGAAACCAATGAAACATATGAATTCACTAGCAAAATTTTGTTTGTTAATGCTTCGTCGTTTAATTCGACTTGGTTGCTGATGAACTCAGCCACTGACATTTGGGAGGGTGGTTTGGGCAGCAGCAGTGGCGAATTAGGCCACAATGTAATGGATCACCATTTCAGAATTGGTGCTCATGCCATGGTCGATGGTTATGAAGATAAATATCACTATGGTCGTCGCCCAAGCGGTTTTTACGTTCCACGTTTTCGTAACTGGGGTGGGGACAAGCGTGATTATGTGCGTGGTTTTGGTTATCAAGGTTCTGCTAGCAGACAGGGGTGGGGGCGCGACGTGGCCGAAATGGGCATCGGCGCTAATTTAAAAAATGCGGTCAGTGAACCAGGCTCTTGGCAGATTGGTATGACTGCATTTGGTGAAATGTTACCCGATCACAGCAACCGAATTTTCTTGGATCCGAATAAACGTGATAAATGGGGATTACCTGTTTTAGCTATGGATGTAGAGATAAAAGAAAACGAAAAGCGTATGCGTAAAGACATGATGCAAGATGCTATCGACATGTTCGAAGCGGCCGGAATGAAAAATGTAAAAGGTTATGATGCCGAATACTTCCCTGGTCAGGGCATTCACGAAATGGGTACGGCACGTATGGGCCGAGATCCTAAAACATCAGTGTTAAACGGTCATAACCAAGTGTGGGATGCGCTAAACGTGTTTGTCACCGATGGTGCGTGTATGACCTCTGCTTCGTGTGTTAATCCTTCTTTAACTTACATGGCGTTAACCGCACGTGCGGCAGACTTCGCAGTTGAAGAGCTGAAAAAAGGGAACCTGTGATCATGAGTATGAACAGACGAGACTTATTAAAAATGATAGCCGCTGCCACAGGCTCGGCGTTTATCAGTAGCAATGCCATGGCATACATTACGCTACCGATGAAAAACCTTAATCAAACAGCCTTTTCTAAAGATGATGTGGTTTTTTTCAATGAAGTAGGGGAAGTGATTATTCCTCGCACTGATACCCCAGGGGCAAAAGACGCCAACGTTGGGCTTATGATGGCGATTATGGTTACCGACTGTTATACCCCTGATCAGCGTAAAGCATTCACTGAGGGGATGGCGTCAATTAAAACCTTGGCTAAATCTACTTATGGCAAAGACTTTTTGTTATTAAGTAGCGACGAGCGTGCCACTTTGTTGGCTTCGCTGGACGATGAAGCTGGTGTGATTAATAAAAAGGCGGAGCTTGCGAACAAAGATCTCAAAGGCGAAGAAAAACAATTACCACATTCGTTTACGCTGATTAAACAGTTGACCCTGTTTACCTTTTTCACCTCTGAAGTTGGCGCGAATAAAGTGCTGCGCTATGTGGCGATTCCCGGTCGCTATGACGGTGAGTTCCCGTATAAAAAAGGTGACAAAGCCTGGGCAACGTAAACGTACGAGCCCGTTATTTAATGAATTAGAGCTTAGGTACGATGGGCGTTATTCGCCCATTTTATTGCTAAGTAAATTAGCTTCCCTGTTAATTATTTCAATGGGAAAGCGATGCTCAGTAGAAAATGAATTTAACCAAAACGGATTACACCATGAAGCAATATAAAACTCTGCTCAACCTTACGATACTCCTTGCCAGTTCAGCGGTAATCAGCAGTTACGCTCAAGCAGATCAAACTCAGGCTGAGCGCGAGAAATTAGCTGAGAAAACTGAAGTATGGGAACCTGTACCCGCTAGTGTATCAACCCCTGTAGGCAAAGCACCGTCAGACGCTATTGTATTATTTAGTGGTGATGACTTGAGTGCGTGGGACGCGCTAAAAGGTGGCGATGCTAAGTGGAGCGTTGCGGGTGATGTATTAACGGTTAACCCTGGCGCTGGTGATATTAAAACTAAACAAAACTTCTGCGATGTGCAGCTACACATGGAGTGGCGTACACCGACTCAAGTGGAAGGTATGAAAGGGCAACAACGCAACAATAGCGGTGTGTTCTTCCAACAGCGCTATGAAGTACAAGTACTTGACTCATATGACAATCCAACTTACCCAAATGGTCAAGCTGGCAGCGTGTACAAACAGACTATTCCGCTTGCAAACGCCATGCGTCCTGCAGGAGAGTGGCAGTACTACGACATTATTTACACAGCCCCACGTTTCGAAGGCAAAGAATTAACTCAGCCGGGATACGTAACAGTGATGCATAACGGTGTGTTGTTACAAAACCACACTGAGATACAAGGCAAAACAGAATGGATTGGTGCACCTAGCTACGAAGCCCATGGTTGTGCCCCACTGCAATTACAAGATCACGGCAACTTGGTTAGTTTTCGTAATATTTGGGTACGTGAGTTATAACGCAAACGTGTGATAATTGAATATTGTTGAAGAGCCGCATCTGCGGCTCTTTTCATATGGCGACTAATAATGTGGGTCAATAAATAGAAAACACTTTGTCTGCGCTTGTAATAAGTCATTGGGCTAACCTAAATAGAAGTATCAATATAGTAGATAAGCCGAATTCATTGTGCATGAGTTTTTTATTCTGTTCGCATATAGTGTTTGCTTAAAATGTATTGATATAACACTTTTTGCATCACCGTGCAGGTTGTTCTAAAAAGAGTACTCGACTTGGTCATAACGTTGAGTGTTAAGTTTCAACAAACGTGTGTAAGGATAATAATAAATGAACTACTCACTCGACCCGATAGATTTGGGCGTATTTATCGTATATGCCATAGGTTTATTGTCGATAGCCTTGTGGATTTCTCGTGACGAAAAATCTCATGATAGAACAACCCAAGATTATTTCTTGGCCAGTAAGTCATTACCTTGGTGGGCCATAGGGGCGTCTTTAATCGCGGCTAACATCTCTGCTGAGCAAATTATTGGTATGTCAGGCTCAGGATTCGCACTGGGCCTAGGGATTGCGTCCTATGAATGGATGGCAGCAATTACTTTGATTTTGGTGGGTAAGTACTTATTGCCTATCTTCCTTAAAAACGGCATCTATACCATGCCTCAATATCTAGAGCAGCGTTTCGATAGTCGGGTGAAAACGACCTTGGCACTGTTTTGGCTAGGGGTTTTTATCTTTGTAAACTTAACCTCAGTGTTATGGTTAGGGGGGTTAGCCATTCAAAGCGTAGCCGGTATTGATTGGTTATATGGCATGATTTTTCTTGCGATATTTTCGGTTGCTTATTCCACCTACGGGGGGCTGAAAGCGGTTGCCTATACTGATATTATTCAGGTTGTACTGCTGGTTTTCGGTGGGTTCTTCCTGAGTTATTTAGCACTGCAACAAATCTCCGGTGGAGAGGGAGTGGTCAAAGGCTTCAGTATATTGACTGAAAAAGTGCCTGGGCATTTCGATATGATCCTAAGCCCTGACAATAGCGAATATATGAATCTGCCCGGTATTTCAGTGTTAGTGGGTGGTTTATGGGTGATGAACGTCGGTTATTGGGGCTTTAATCAATATATTATTCAGCGAGCATTAGCTGCAAAGAGTATTCAAGAAGCCCAGAAGGGTATTGCATTCGCCGCTTATTTAAAGTTACTTATGCCCATTATTGTCGTTTTACCGGGTATCGCCGCGGTGATCTTGTTTCCTGATCTTGAAAAGGCAGATCAGGCGTACCCATCCATGATGTCGTTGATGCCAGTGGGAATTAAAGGCTTAGTCTTTGCGGCTTTGGTTGCGGCAATTATTTCATCTTTAGCGTCGATGACAAACAGCATCTCTACTATATTTACCATGGATATTTACCGCCCGATACGTCATAACGAAAACGAAAATCACTATGTTAACGTGGGCCGTATATCAACCGTCACCTCATTGATTGTCGCGGTGTGCGTAGCCCAACCTTTGATTGGACAATCGGAGCAGGCATTTCAATATATTCAAGAGTTCACAGGGCTATTTTCTCCTGGCATAACCGTTATTTTCTTAATGGGTATGTTCTGGAAACGCACTACTTCAACTGGCGCACTTGCTGCCGCCATTGGCTCTGCGCTGTTCTCAGTGCTGTTTGCGGTATTCTTACCTGAGATCCCGTTTATGGACCGCATCGGTATTGTATTCTTGATGTGTTTGGCATTGACCTGCGTTGTATCGCTGCGTGAATCAGCACCGAAAAACGATCAGAGTGTTAGCATAAGCGACGTGAGTTTTAGCACCACAAAAGGCTTTAATATCGCCGGTATTGGATGTGTCTTAATCTTAATTGGCTTATACGCTACTTGGTGGTAACAACAAATTACCTGAGGCTGCATATTTGCAGCCTTTTTTTCTACTTAAAAAGTCTGGTATTTAAAACGGATTTTTCGTAATGAGAAGATAACAGCCATTAGCGCACGACTTAAGTGTCGTTAGGGTATTTATTTCGAATTTCAATTGATAAGCACAAGTCGCAAATTGTAGGTTTACGTAAATGTTATCACTGTACCCAGCCATTGAGCCTTTCGCACAATATTACTTAACTGTGGCTAGTAATGTTGTAACTGTTGAAGGCTCTGCGCAAGAGCATGAGCTTTACATCGAGCAATGTGGTAATTCGTTAGGGATCCCTGTGGTGTTTTTACATGGAGGGCCGGGGTCAGGTTGCCGACCATCACATCGACGTTATTTTGACCCTCAGATTTACCATATCATTTTGTTCGATCAGCGAGGCTCTGGACGTTCTCGCCCTCAGGGTTTATTAACTGACAATACGACCGCTGATATTATTCAAGATATGGAGTTAATTCGGCAGCACATCGGTATTGAACAGTGGTTGATTTTTGGTGGTTCTTGGGGGGCGACTCTCGGTTTGTATTATGCCCAACACTTTGCAAAAAGGGTTACGGGGTTAATATTACGCGGGGTATTTTTGGCTCGTCAACAGGATATTGATTGGGTTTATCGCGCAGGTGGTGCCGCTAAATTTTTCCCAGATGCTTGGGCTTACTTAACCGAACACTTGCCTATTTCTCAACAAGAGCAGCCATTATCTGCAATTTATCAACGACTTTCCAGTGCTGATAATAAGGTGGCAAATGGTATGCTTAAGAAAATTCAACACTGGGAAACAAACCTTATTTGTTGGCAAAAGTCGATTAGTCCCGATGATGTTCCAATAAGTGAGGGCAACAAATCAGCATCAATTATTCAATTATATTATTCGATTAATCAATGTTTTATACAGGATGAGCCTTTACTCAAACATATAGAGAAAATTCGCCATATACCGACAAAAATAATTCATGGGCGGCTTGATATGGTGTGTCCACTTGAGCAAGCATGGCGATTGAAAGTACATTGGCCTGAAGCAGACTTAGCCGTTATTGAAATGGCAGGGCACGTAGCAAGTGAGCCAAAAATCATTGATGCTTTAGTACGAGCCACTAACGAATTTGCAAACGAAACTAAATAAAACCCCAGCAGATATCAGGCTGAATAAGCAACTAGCACCTTATCCATACATGCGCCTATATTTTTCCTTCTAAAGTATGATTTTTAATTAAAGGGGAATTAAATAGAGTAACTAGGCAAGCAGTATTGCAGTTAGACTTTATTAACCCAAGAGGAATAAATTATGTGGATTAAGCCTGATTTTGAAGAAATGCGTTTAGGATTTGAAGTCACTCTTTACATCAGTAATCGCTAATTTTTAAGCTATTAATAAGAAATTACTTCAGTTATTTCCAATTCTTAAAAAACTGAAGTAATTCATTATCACTCGTTAATTTCCAACTTATCATTTAATTACTTTAAAGGCACATATGAAAATTTTAGTGCTAGGTTCAGCTGCAGGTGGCGGGTTTCCACAATGGAATTGTCATTGCGCTAATTGTAAAGGGTTACGTGATGGAACAATTAAAGCAACCGCACGTACACAATCCTCTATCGCTGTCAGTCCAAATGGTAAAGATTGGGTTTTGATTAATGCCTCTCCTGATATTCGACAACAAATAAATCAATCCCCACAACTTTGGCCAGAGCAAGGTAATCGTGGAACTAATATTCGTGGTGCAATTTTAACGGACAGCCAAATAGATCACACCACTGGGTTATTGACCCTGCGTGAAGGACTGCCACTGGAAGTCTATTGCAGCGATGTTGTCTATGAAGACTTATCGACAGTTTATCCTCTATTTAATCTGTTAGCGCATTGGCATGGCGGACTCCATTTCAACAAAATAGATACCGAAAGAAGGCCGTCGTTTAATGTTAGCGGTGTAAACGGCATCGTATTTGAGCCTGTCATTATAGAGTCCAACGCACCTCCTTATTCACGCTACCGCGATAAAGTCGTTAACGGTAATAATATCGGCCTAAAAATTGTTGATACAAGTAGTGGAAAATATCTATTTTATTTACCCGGTATCGTTGAAAGCAACGTAGAAGTTGAGCAAATTTTGTCTAAAGCCAGTTGTGTTCTTATTGACGGAACATTATGGCTCGACGATGAAATGATTGCGCAAGGTGTTGGTACAAAGCTAGGCTCAGAAATGGGACATATGCCTGTTAATGGTGAGTTTGGCACAGTCGCTTTACTAAACAAATTTCCGATAGAGCGAAAAATTCTTATTCATATTAACAACACTAACCCGATTTTGAATGAAGAGTCTGCAGAGCATAAATTTGTTTTAGACAATGGTGTCGAAATTGCCACCGATGGCTTGGAAATAATAATTTAACGCCACTAAATAGGATCCATTTTTTATGCAAGATTGGACCAAAGAGCAGTTTGAAAAAAAACTAAAAGATAAAGGTCAGTTTTATCATATCCATCATCCATTCCATATTGCTATGCACAAAGGCGAGTGCAGCAAAGAGGAAATTAGAGGTTGGGTTGCTAATCGCTTTTATTATCAAGCAAATATAACCATTAAGGACGCGGCCATTATGGCCAACTGCCGCGATATCGAAACTAGACGTTTGTGGATCCAGCGTATTCTTGATCACGATGGAAGCGTTGGTGAACAGACTCTAGGTGGCATTGAAGCTTGGCTACGCTTAGGTGAAGCGGTTGGCTTAGCGCGACAGGACTTATTGGATGAAAAATTTGTGCTCCCTGGTGTTCGTTTTGCTGTTGATGCCTATGTTAATTTTGCCCGACGAGCAAATTGGCAAGAAGCGGCTTGTTCATCATTAACTGAAATGTTTGCGCCTGAAATACACCAAAGTCGTCTTGATTCTTGGCCGACTAATTATCCGTGGGTAAAACCGGAAGGTTTACAGTATTTTCAAATGCGCTTATCTCAAGCTCGCCGTGATGTAAATCATGGGTTGCAAATAACGCTAGACCATTTTACACGCCGTGAAGCACAAGAAGACGCGTTGAATATTTTGCAATTCAAGCTAGATATTCTTTGGAGCATGTTAGATTCAATTTCGTTAGCTTATCAACAAGGCAGGGCGCCGTATCAAGCGATACTGGGCCAAGACGCAATATCGGCTCCGATTTACCACAAGGGGATATTTAAGTGAGTATACTAGCAGCAAACAAAGCACCGTCACTTAACGCCATGTTTCGCTTTCAGTGGGAAAAGGCACAAAACTGTTTTGTGCTATTGTTTCCTGAAGGCATGGTTAAGCTCAATAGCGCCGCGGGCGAAATTATGCAGCTGATTGACGGAGAAAAGAGCGTCTTGCAAATTACCGACTCGTTGCATGAAAAATTTCCTGATGCCGGTGACTTGTCCACGGACGTCAACGAATTTATTAGCACCGCGGTTGAAAAAAAGTGGCTTTATTTTGAGTAATCAAACCTCAATGAGTCAAACGCCCAGCAGTAGTGCCAAAACTGTTGGCCCGCCACTTTGGCTGCTTGCTGAGTTAACTTACGATTGTCCTTTGCATTGCCCATATTGCTCAAATCCAACACAGTTAACAAAAACCAAAGATGAACTGACTACGCAGCAATGGTGCCAAGTATTTACTCAAGCTCGCGACATGGGGGCTGTTCAGTTAGGTTTCTCTGGTGGCGAGCCGTTATTACGCAAAGATTTAGAAGAATTGGTGAAACATGCTAGAGATTTAGGGTTTTATACTAATTTAATTACCTCTGGCATTGGTTTAACTGAAAAAAGAATTGCTAAGCTTAAAGTAGCTGGCTTGGATCATATTCAAATTAGTTTTCAAGGTGCAGATCCCGAAGTTAATGATGCGATTGCAGGTCGTGGCAATGCCTACGAGCAAAAATTTAAGATGGCTAAATCAGTTAAAGCGCAAGGTTATCCTATGGTGCTTAACTTTGTTATTTCTAAGCAGAATATCAATCAAATTGCCGAAGTTATGCGTCTTAGCTGCGAGTTAGAAGCTGATTACGTAGAGTTGGCCACCGCCCAATATTATGGCTGGGCATATCAAAATCGCGATCACTTATTACCGACGCAGCAAGAATTATTCGAAGCAGAACGTATTATCAATGAATTTAGAGATCAGCAGCAGGGTAAAGGGCCGCATTTTATATTCGTCACACCCGACTACTTTGAAACGCGACCAAAAGCCTGCATGAACGGCTGGGGAACCACTTTTTTGACGGTTACGCCGGATGGTTCAGCGTTACCTTGTCACAGCGCAAAAATGTTGCCCCTGATATTCCCTAATGTTAAACATAAATCTATCGCTGATATATGGCAGCGGGATTTTTCGTTTGATTATTTTCGTGGCGATGATTGGATGCCTCAACCGTGTAAAGGTTGTGACGAAAAAGAAAAGGATTTTGGTGGTTGTCGGTGCCAGGCCTTTATGATGACTGGCGACATGCATAAAACTGATCCAGTTTGCAGTAAATCTGAAGATCATCATTTGATTCAGCAAGCTATTGCAAGCGCCACTCATCCATCAAAAGCCATCGTTGAACGTGTTAACCTAAGTACGGCACAAAAACACGCTAAAAACGTTGAGTTAAATATTTTAACCGTAAAAGTATGAGCTTGGCTTTAGCATCGGTAGACGAAATCTATCGCCATAAAAATGGTTTACGTCATATTAATATTGTCGATAGGGTAGGTTTTAGCGCACTTTTTGTTGTTAACACGCCCATATTTGATAATAGCGGCGTTGCTCATGGTGTTGAACATGGTGTGTTTCGTCGTAGCTTGGCTTTTCCAAATCCAGAGAGCTTATTTCAATTATCCGCATTAACCGATGTGAAAATTAATGCATCCACGTTTGCTAATACGACCTATTATCATTGTCAAAGTCAGTGTTCTGATACTTTTTTGCTGGCCATTGACTATTTATTACATGGCTTGTTTTCACCCTTTTTTTACGCAGATGATTTGCGTTTTGAAATTCATGATGGGAATGATAGAGGGGTTATTTATAGAGAGTTGCTTGGTATAGAACAAGAGCATAATAAACGGGTTAAACCTCACCAAGCAGATGCGTTTTGCTATGGTGGTATTAGCAGCACAATTGGCGCTTTATCTATCAACGATTTAAAGGATTTTCATCAGCGCTTTTATCAAGCAAACAATATCACCTTAGTGACTGCTAATGCTGATATTGAAAAAATATCGAATTTAATTTCTCTATTACCCATGTCACCTAAAGAAAATGGGTCCGTTAAGCCGAACAATAAATTAAGCCAATCAAAATCAGAGTTAAATAAATACCATGAGTCGGCAGCAAAAAAAGACCTTATGGTGCCCTCGAAAGCTAAGTACTCGTTAGCCATAAGCGCGCTTATTGACGTTTATCACGCAAGCTTGCAAAGCTCTCATTATCTAGAGGTCGATAACAGCATTACAATTTCGCAGGCTAATAAAACCTTGGAAAATGATATTCGTATTTTAATTGATGCGCCAGAGGGGCGGTTGATCACTCCTTTACTAGCGTTGTCGAATAAACTGGTAACAGAAACTCTCAATGAGCAAGCAGCAAGTAGAGCTACGGGGGAATATCCAAGTGAAACGTTACTCCCCCAATTGTTTAGCAAATTGTTCAAACAAGCAAAGGCGCAGCTATCTGGTCACGGTCTACTGAGCTGTAAAAATAATATCCATGATATTCCTGCTAAAGAAATATACCAGCAGACAGTTCATGTTACTGTGACTGATAAAAGTAATGTCTTGTGGTTAGCGAGTATTGCTGAAAGTGAGCAAGAGGTTGCTAATATTTCGAGTTATATTATTAGCGCAGCCCCGATATTTTTAGCACGACGCTGTCAAGGTTTTTGCTATACAACGCAAGCACTCGCGATTGAAAACTCGGCGTACCTCGCCATATATAGCGCTTTCGATGTTAATCCAGTGAATTGGGTCGAAGAACTCTCGAGTTGTTTATTGATGTTAAGTGAAGACAGTCACTTTATACGTATGAGCTTAGCGCTGGCTAAAGTGAAATATTGTCGAAGCAACAAAGTGACGAATAACGAAGTCCTGCACATAACCGCCGAAACAATATCATCCTATCTGCAATCCCTCGCTAAGCAATAACAGGGTAACGGTTAATAAGTGTTCTCATCGGTCGCTTAATTAGCATAATCGATAGCCGCTAATTTATGGACTTCAACCACGTAGTTTACGTCGTCAATGCGAGCTAAATTTGTTTTTCTATTTCGCCCAGATTTTGTAAGTTAATCATGCTTTATAATCTACTGGCTATAAGATGTAATTTTAGTTTTATTGGACGTAAATTAATTGATTTAACCAGCCGCCTATATTAGGAACTCTTAATGAAACGTTCCAAGTTCAATTCAATAATGCATAATTAACAATAACTAATAAATTTATAGTTTTAAAAAACGGTTATTCAAACGTTCAAAAACGACTCAATGTTATCAATTGGTAAAGCGTGTAATGTTTGAAGATAGGTTTATTTGTGCCGCATGGTCGGTACGCATTACTCAGTAACTCAGGAGCATTGACTGATGTCATTCGAATTCAGCAACAACCCCTTGGGAGCTCGCGAGGACTTTCGCCGCGCCCGGCGTCGCGCGGCTTTGCAAGAAATTGTTTTCCAATTCAAAGGGAAGTCTTCCGACCTGTTGTCCTATGACGATGTCGTTCACAAGCTCAAGGGACTGGAGGTCTCAGCGCAACTGCTCAAGGATATCCCAATTGATTCGATTGTTGGTAGCGTCGGTCGCTACCGTGATTTTAACCGCCGATTTCTGCCACGTGATGGTATCAATTCGGAACGGTGGGCCAGGGTAAAAATGGCGATGACCGGGCTCAAAGGGGTACCACCCATCGAAGTCTATCAGATTGGCGAAGCTTACTTTGTTAAAGACGGTAATCATCGAGTATCGGTGGCCCGGGAAATGGGATTCAGTCATTTTCAGGCTTACGTTACCCAAGTGCGGACTAAAGTGCCCTTGGCGCTAGATGTGGAGCCTGACGAACTGATCCTTAAGGCCGAGCTTGCTGAGTTCCTCGAGAAAACACGTCTCGATCACATTCGTCCTGGCGCTGACTTGACCGTGACCGTTCCTGGCCAGTACGTCGCTTTGTTCGAGCATATCAATGTTCATCGTTATTATATGGGGCTCGAACAACGTCGAGAAATTACCTACGCCGAAGCGGTGATGCATTGGTATGATACCCTCTACCAACCCGTTGTTGACATCATTCATAAGCAGGGGATGCTGCAGGAATTTTCTGGACGCACTGATACCGACCTCTATTTATATATCACTCAGCACAGATCTGAACTCGAGGAACGCTTGGGATGGGATATTACCGCAGAAACTGCCGCCAGTGATATTGAACCCCGCTCATCTGGTTATAGGCCGACCAGCGAACCTATGCGTAATATTTATAAACACCAGGGTAATTCAAAACCACAATCTGCATTGGTCAAAGGTCGCTTGTTTGTCGATATACTGGTGGCGATCGACGGTTGTGACAGCGGCTGGAGCAGTCTGGCCCATGCAGCGCTGATTGCTCAGCGTGAAAATGGTGCCCGCTTGCATGGTCTACATATCGTTCCTGCACGAAGCGAACGTCAAGGACCGAAGATGGAAGAACTGCAAAACAATTTCAGTGACCGTTGCCGCAAATTGGATTTGTCTGGTCGACTAGCGATTGATGCGGGTAAGCGTATTAGACGGATCTGTCAGCGCGCTCGATATACTGATTTGACGGTAATATGTCTTACTGGTGCACAGACCCAGACCAAGCTCGGTGAGGGTCTGCGCACTTTGTTACGTTCCTGTCCGCGACCTGTTTTAGTGGTAACCCAGGAAGAATCTCCTATGGACAGGATATTGCTAGCATATGACGGCAGTGGTCTAGCCAGAGAGGCGCTTTATACTGCCGCCTATCTGGCCGGTCAGTGGGGCATAGAACTGGCGGTGCTTACCGTTCATGACGAGCAGATCTCGGCGGACAAAATTCAGCAACGGGCCCGTCATTATCTGGAGTCTCACGGCATTGAGGCAATTTATATTATTGAGAAAAAAGTCGCTATTGTCCAAGCGATCCTGAATACGGCTAAAGAACAGAATAGTAATCTGATCCTTATGGGGGCACATGGCAGGAACGCACCTTGGTATATCAATGTAGGTAGTGCAGTGGCGCCGGTATTGCAAAAAAGCAATCTACCTGTGCTGATCTGCGGATAGCCAGCTATGTTGAATATCGTCAGCGATACCCGTCCCGGATATGGTGAAAACGAGGATGTATTTATGGTGCAATGGCACCCCAAATCTCCAGAATTGCTACTCGTTGCAATTGCCGACGGGCAAGGGGGGCAACCGGGCGCTAAGGTCGCCGCGCAACAAGCCTGCCGATTAATATTGCAAGCCGCTGCTGATAGCAGGCCTTGGAGCCTGTTGTGGACACAAAAATGGGAGCGGTTGTTGGGGCGAACCGACCGGGCGTTGCGCACCGACGCTGACGCTGGGTTTACCACTTTGATAGCATTCGCGGTAAAGCGTAATAGGCTATTTGGGGCAGCATGCGGTGACAGCGCTTTAATGGCTGTCACTGCCCGTGATGTTCAGGTTTTGACCAAAGGACAAATGAAGAATCCTCCTGTTGGATCAGGTCGCGCTGCGGCTTTTGGTTTCAAGTTCCCCTTGGCGCCCCCTTGGACAATACTAGCTATGACTGACGGGGTTTGGAAGTTTGCGGGTTGGGACCAGATACGGGAAAAAGCGATAGAGGTTAGGGATCCTCAGGCAATGATCGAATCGATTAGAGGGGCGGCGATACGTTCCGCTGGGAGCCTGCAGGACGATTTCACCTTACTGGTAATCCGCGAGGATGGGAAACAAAAAGCAGACTAAATCGAGTAAAATGACATAAACACTTAATTGTAAAACGTTCTAGATGACAAAATAAATCTAAACTGTCTAAATTTATTTAAGCTCACTAATGCTGCTCAAATCTACTTCCGATAAATCTGTCAGTGTATTTCGAGTTGCGTTCGCCCGTTATTCACTTTTTTATATCTATCGAGTGTACGATGTAATCTCGTTGGTTCTGTTGAACGTTCAGCACATTGGGTGATCTAAATCACGTTCCTAACGTAAATAATTTTTTTAAACATTTTTAAAATTTATTTTACGTATGATATTCGCTCAAGAACACTCGTGTAAATGAGCAGAAATAGCGCCTTAGTTGCTGCATTTATATGATCAAATTTGGTCTTTCGCTGACATTCCCCATTAACACATAACAAAATCTACATCGAGTCCAGTATCTCACATAGATGCCTTGGTAAATTTAAATATAACCGGAGCGACCGATTCATGGCTAAAGCGCAAACAGGTTCAGTAAACACCCGAGTGAAAAAGAATAACGTACCTTGTGACGCAAAACATTGTATTGAGGTGCGCGGTGCGCGTGTTCATAATCTAAATAACGTTGATGTGGATATACCGCGCAACGCGCTCGTTGTTTTTACCGGCATATCTGGTTCGGGGAAGTCTTCTCTTGCTTTTGGGACATTGTTTGCAGAGTCACAACGTCGCTATCTTGATTCAGTGTCACCTTATGCGCGCCGATTGATTGATCAAGTTGACGAACCTGATGTGGACTCTATAGACGGACTACCGCCAGCAGTTGCTTTGCAGCAACAAAGGGGTACGCCATCGGTACGGTCGTCCGTGGGCAGTGTGACGACCATCTCAAATGCTTTGCGTATGCTTTATTCCAGAGCAGGGGTTTACCCCCAAGGCCAATCGATACTTTATGCCGACGCGTTCTCGCCTAATACACCACAAGGTGCGTGCTCTCAATGTCACGGTATCGGGCGGGTGTTTGAGGTGACTGAGACGTTACTGGTGCCCGATGACAGCAAAACAATCCGCGAGCGCGCGATCTTGGCGTGGCCGCCAGCATGGCAAGGCCAAAATCTAAGCCGTATTTTGGTGTCATTGGGATATGACATTGATACACCGTGGAATGCATTACCGAAGAAAGCCCGAGATTGGATCTTATTTACCGATGAAACGCCCACCGTACCTGTGTTTCCTGAATACAATTTTGCACGAACCCAAGAGGCAATTAAAAAAGGTGAAGAACCAAGTTACATGGGCACGTTTGCAAGTGCTAAAAGCTACATCTTAAAATCTTTTGCAACAACGCAAAGCCCTCGCACTAAAAAACGTGTTTCACAATATATGCAGATATCCCAGTGTCCCCGGTGCAGCGGCAAGAAACTTCAGCGTGCTTCACTATCGGTTAAGTTTGCTGGGCTGGATATTGGGGAATTATCACAGTTAACCCTTACTGAAGTCGCATCGTTGCTGCGTCATGCTGTTGATAAACAGCCTGCGGACAACATGTTAAACCGAGAAAAGGCTATTGTGACCCAGCGTATTGCGAGTGATATTTTGGCGCGCATTGAAGCGCTTACAACACTAGGATTAGGATATTTGTCTCTTGAGCGCAGTACACCGACGTTATCGCCCGGTGAACTACAACGCTTGCGATTAGCCACGCAAATACGCTCGCAACTGTTCGGTGTGGTTTATGTCTTAGATGAGCCTTCGGCAGGCCTGCACCCAGCTGATACGCAAGCTCTATTGGGCGCACTGGATGAACTTATACGGGCTGGTAACTCGGTCTTTGTTGTGGAGCATGATATGAGTGTTATCCGGCATGCTGATTGGATAGTCGATGTTGGGCCAGACGCAGGTACACATGGTGGAAACGTGATCTACAATGGCCCATTAGAGGGCTTGCGTGACATTACAGAGTCGCATACTAGTCGACATTTGTTTGCCACAAACGAGTCAGCGAAACACACACCGAGACAAGCACTTGCTTGGTTGCGGCTAGCGGCAGTTGAACGTAATAATCTTCGTCAGCTTGACGTTGATTTTCCATTAGGCGTAATGACGACGGTAACGGGTGTGTCGGGGTCAGGTAAGTCGAGCTTGGTAAGTCAGGCACTTGTTGAACTCGTCAACGCTTCGCTTGGAGTGAGTAAAAGCGAAGAAGTCCCGACGGATGAAGCTGATTTATTGGATCGCGAGCTGGAAACTTCAACGGGAGGCCGTATTGTTGATGGAATGCAACATTTACGGCGATTAATAACGGTTGATCAAAAACCGATCGGTCGTACGCCGCGCTCGAACTTAGCCACTTACACTGGCATGTTTGATCACGTGCGCAAATTATTTGCGTCTACCAGCGAGGCCAAAAAACGTCGTTATGATGGCGGCCGTTTCTCGTTCAACGTGACAAAAGGCCGCTGCGCTAATTGCGAAGGAGTGGGATTTGTAAGCGTGGAGCTACTGTTTTTACCCAGCGTTTATTCACCTTGCCCGGTGTGCCGAGGTCAGCGCTATAACGACAAAACACTTGAAATTACCTATCGAGAAAAGAACATCGCCGACGTCCTTGATCTAACAGTTGAATCTGCCAAGGTGTTTTTTATTAATGAGCCCCCAGTGCTGCGAACATTAGATGCATTATTGCAAGTCGGTTTAGGTTACTTGCGCCTTGGCCAACCCGCAACAGAGTTGTCGGGGGGCGAAGCTCAGCGAATAAAACTGGCGACTGAGCTTCAGCGCCCGCAACGAGGAGATACCTTATACGTGCTTGACGAACCGACAACCGGTTTGCACCCCGCGGATGTCACTATGTTGATGGCACAATTGAATGGACTCGTTGATGCCGGTAACACGGTCATTATGGTTGAGCATGATATGCAAGTGGCTAGGAACAGCGATTGGGTCATTGATATCGGCCCCGGTGCCGGTGATGAAGGAGGGGTTATCGTTGCCCAAGGTACGCCCAAAAAAGTAGCAAGGTCTGAGATGAGTCGTACTGGCCCCTTTTTGAATTCAGCAAGCTAGGTGGTTATGATAGCGAGAAACCATGTAACCTGTTGTTAATGACAAATATCAGCGCAACGTTGTGCTGATTTGCGTGTCAATATTAACGCTGAAGTAAACGCCTTTTATTAGATGGCGCTGTGGGTTATGCCAATGCATTTAAAACGTATACTTAGGATTAACGGGCTAAGCATGAGAGCAGAATTACGAGCGAAGATAATCGATGTGTGTCAAAAAAAAATTGACAGTAAAGGCGGTAATGTCGGCCTTTCCTTTTATGCTTTTTTTGCCAATAAAAATGATAATCCCGAGTTACTGATGGAAGCGGCAACGTGGTGGATAAAAACTCATCAATTAGACCATTTTGTTAAAGCACAGAAAATTAAACAGATGGCAGAAGACGGGCTATAGACAGCCAACTTCAGTAATAATAATGCAGATAAATCACTTTCCTGTGTTGTCGAGCAATAATCCGGGGAGTTATCGCTAAAGTTGTCGATAAAACCTGTTCACTAAACGGCTAGCCGTGAACGCTAGCCGTTTTTGACGATTTATTTATAAGGGTAAATCTTCATTTAGCTCGAATTGATCCAAGGCTTCTAACGCTTCACAACCGTAAACCATTGACGGTCCGCCGCCCATTAATATTGCTACGCCGATGGTTTCAACTATTTCCTGTCTATTAGCACCTGCCTTTAAGGCATCATGAACGTGAAACGCAATACACCCGTTACAACGCACCGATATCGCAATACTTAAGCAAATTAATTCTTTTGTTTTGCCGTCTAAGGCACCTTTGCTCACAGCGTTAACGTGTAATTCGCCGAAGCCGGCCATGGTTTCTGGAATTTCAGCGATTAATTTTGCACTGAGTTCTTGCAGTTTTTGATAGGTATTAATGTGATCAGTTGGTTGCATTGCGGTTTCCATTTAAAGTTGATTTTGAACTGTTTTATACAATCACTTCGCCACAGATAATCCCGTTTATTACGTTGAGCATTTGTAGTGCGCTGTAACAGGGAGCATACCGTCATGTGCTTAATGACATCAATCACCGGGCGTCTAAGCTTCTTACCAATTGTCAGGGGAACGCATAAATACACACTGATTCCCAAGCCTACATTTTCAATTATGTTTGAAATAAATTGCTGACGTGTATCGTGTTCATCGTTGGCACTTAAGCCACGTAAGTAGCAAATTAAGTATGGAGTATTTCGCTATTAACCAATTGATGAGGATCAACAACGTAGGAATATAAAGATAAAAGCTATTTTCGGTATTACCTGAAACAACAAGAGTATGGCACCACAGCTTGGCGTTATGTCGCGCTATTCGGTTACGCCGATTAGGGCTTCAAAACCACCCACTAAATCAGACAATTCTTCGTCAATCGCTCCTTGTCGTCGACGATGATACTGGCGTGATAGTAGACTTTGAATTTCTTCAATATTTTTTTCAGCGCGTTGCATGGCGATAAGCCGACTAGCATTTTCGCTGGCCAATGATTCAATGCTGGCACGGTACAATGAGGTAAAGAGATATTCACCGATTAAGGCACCAAAGGTAATTTCTGTGTTGGCTAATAATTGTGGTCGGCAGGAAGTTGGCCAAGGCTCGGCTAAAATCGTCTGTTGCCATACGTTATCGAAGGGTAAAATACGTTGGCACGTGGGCTCGTATTGCGCATTAGCAAGCGTGCGATTAAAGAACAGGTACACCTCTTGAAGTTGATTGGTTTGTTGTTGTAAGTGGATTTCTTGCAAAATGTCTGTGACTAATGTGGTCACTGAGTCGATGGAGTTAGGTAATGTGAACGGCCGTTGTAGCGGATACTCGAAATCTTCGAGATGCGCTTGGATACGCTCACCTACGGTCCATATAAGTTTATCGCCGGCCATGTTGGCTATGTTAGTTGTCATAAATGACACTAAAGTGTCATTAAATTGTCCTACCAGCCCTTGATCAGAGCCTATAACAATAATACCTGTCTTACTTTTTTTAGCGGCTGTTGAGGAATGTTTAAAATGCGCTGATGCAACCTGTTTACCTACGTTGCAAAAGTACGCCATTAACCCCAATTGTACCGTGCGATAGTAATCATCAAGGGCATGAACGGCATTTTCATACTGATTGATATTCGCCGCGGCCATGGCTTTCATTGTACGCACAACTGATTTTAAATCACCGGCGCTATTGATTTTATGCTGTAAACCACTACTCGATTCACTCATGTGTACCCGCACTTATTGGTTGCGTCTTATGGGCCAATTGTGGGTCAGTAAGTATAAAGGGCTGTAATACTGTTTTCACCATGTTGAGCACTTGTTGTTTATTGTCATCAGTTAAACTATCCGCTTGTTCTAAGCACGCCACTATAGGTGGTGACAGCGAGTCTAAGCCAGCAACAACCGCTGTTTGAGCCTCATTTATGGAGGGCAGTGATATTGTATCGAAAAGGCCATTGGTTAATGCTAGCAATATCACGATTTGCGCAGCCACTGGTAACGGACGAGATTCAGCCTGTTTAAGGCAAGCCCGTATGCGTTGACCATGTTCGATGGTCAGTAAACTATTAGCGTCTAAACGTGCGCCAAAGCGGGCAAAGCTTTCTAATTCTTCAAATTGGGCATAGGCTAATTTCAATGCCCCAGACACTTTTCTAAACCCTGGGCGTTGGGCTTTACCGCCGACTCGTGAAACAGATTTTCCTACATCAACCGCCGGCAACACCCCAAGGGCAAATAATGTTGGCGACAGGTAAATTTGTCCATCGGTGATTGATATTAGATTGGTCGGAATATAGGCCGACATATTCTGCTCTTCTGTTTCAATAATAGGCAATGCAGTCAGTGAGCCGCCACCATTTTCATCATTTAGGTGGGTGGAGCGTTCAAGTAATCGCGAGTGAAGATAAAATATATCACCGGGAAATGCTTCACGTCCCGGAGGTCTGCGTAGTAGTAATGATAACTCTCGGTATGAGCGGGCATGCTGCGTCAAATCGTCATACACGATGAGCACGTCTTTACCGCTGCTCATGAAAAATTCACCAATAGTAGTCGCGGCATAAGGGGCAATATAATCAAGCCCAGGCGGATCGTTACCTTCAGTTACCATTACCACCGTATAATCAAAGGCATTGTGACGTTTTAAGGTAGCCAGTATTTTTGCAACTGAAGCCGCTTTTTGACCTATTGCACAATAAATACATGTCACGTCTTTGCCTTTTTGATTGAGAATGGTATCAATGGCAATGGAGGTTTTACCCGTTTGTCGGTCACCCATTATCAGTTCACGTTGGCCACGCCCAATGGGTAGAAGGGCATCTAATACCTTTAGGCCGGTTTGTAATGGTTCGGTTACGGGAGAGCGGGCCATTATCGCCGGAGCGGGGCGTTCAATAGGCATGCGCTGGGTACTGAATATTTGGCCTTTACCGTCAAGTGCGCGTCCGATGGGGTCAATCACTCGTCCAATTAGATCATTACCTACGGCAATGTCCATTACACGGCCAGTGCGCAGCACTTCATCCCCTGCGTTTAACAGGCTATAATCGCCGAGCATGATCACGCCAATTTCATGCTCATCAATATTAAAGGCAATGCCGTGAATATTACCAGGGAAGAGTAATAATTCTTCAAAACCTGCGCCAGGCAAGCCGTCAACAATAGCTACGCCCGCTGAAACGCTTTTAACTGTTCCTATTTCTTGCAATCCGCAGCTTGGTTGTGCTGTCTCGCGACTATGCTTGAATTGTTCAAATAGCTGTTGATAGCTTTGTTTTAATTCGTTTTCAAAGCTGAGTTTCATGCAATTTCCTTGTTCCCAGTGCGTTGATTCTACGCACGTTAGTTTGCAGGCTTCATGTGTTCATCGGTATTGTTCTTAGAGGGCGATAAATCGAGAACCGCTTCAACTTGCTGCTGTAATTCGGTTAAATAGTTCTGTGCACTCCAGGATATTTTCCAGCCATTAAGCGTGAGTTCTACACCGGTGATAAGTTGCGGCACTAGACTTTGCGTAAGCTCGATTTTCTGTTGTTTATCGGTAACAAATTTGTCTTGCAGGCAATGTTGCAGGCGTGATAATTGAGCATCGCTCAGGGAAAAAACACTGCGAACCAAAACACGGTTGCCACTGGTGACCAACGCATGTTTGAGTTCTGAACTTTGATTTTCTTCTAAGGTGTTAAGACGCTGAATAAGCTTTTCAAACAGCATGTTCTCGAGTTCGTTGTCTGCTAAATCACCCAGTATTTTGCGACATAGGGCATACACTTCGCGCATACTTTCTTGCAACACGTCTTGCCTTGATTGTGAAATTTCTTGTTGCATGGCTGCTAAGCGTTTTTTCAGTAAAATATCAGCACTTTGACGTGCTTCATCGAGTATATTTTTCGCGGTTAATTCGGCTTCTTTTTTGGCGCTGGCAACGATTTTAGTGCCTTGTTGCTCAATAGAATTAAGACTTTTCTCATACTGGTTTTGCAATTCCAAAGCTTGCTTTTTCTTATTATCGGCGTCAGCGAGAATGCCTGCTATTTTACTTTCTCTGGCATCTAACCCGTCGATAATGGGGCGATATAAAAAGCGTTTAAGCAACCACAAAAGGATTAAAAAGTTAATCGCTTGGGCTATAACGGTGAACCAATCTATCGGCATGGACTAGCCTCCACTTTGTGCAATAAAGTGATTCCAAAAAGGATTACTAAACAACACGATCATCGAGACAACAAAACAATAAATTGCTGTGGATTCAATCATCGCTAACCCCACAAATAAGGTGCGAGTGATGGTCGAAGATGCATCAGGCTGTTGTGCTAATGCATTGAGTGCGCTGGCCACTGCTGACCCTTCAGCCAGTGATGGGCCTAATACACCTATGCTGATCGTCAGGCCAGCGGTAATGATTGAGCACATTGCTATCAAGGTTAGACTATCCATTATTTTTCCTTCGGTGTCATTGGTTTGGGCGGATGTAGTGTAAGAGATTGATGTTTGTTAATGACGCTGGCTGCCGCGATATACACAGAGGCTAATACAAAAAATATATAGGCTTGTACCATGCCAGTGAGTAGACCGAGAATAGACATAATGACCGGAAATATTAGTGGAGAAATGACCAGTAATATGGCGATGATCATGGCACCACTCATCATATTGCCGAATAAGCGTACGGCTAGAGCTAACGTACGCGACAACTCACCAATAATGTTAAAGGGCAACATAAACAGCGTCGGTTGGGTGTACGACAACAAGTACTCTTTGAGTCCTTTGTTTTTGATGCCGTAAAAGGGCACCGAAATAAATACACAGAAAGCCAATGCCACTGTCGTCGATAAAGAGCCCGTTGGAGGTTCAAAATGAGGGATGATGGTCAGCAAGTTGGTCATAGCAATAAATAGAAATAAGGTGCCAAGAAACCCCATGTATTGTTTAGGCTTGGCTAAACCCGCCTCCGCAATTTGTTGCATAATAGTTATGACGATAATTTCTAGACCGTTTTGCCAACGAGAACGGTGTACTTTGCTATTTAATTTTCGGGTGATTAAGTATGCACTAATGACTAAAACAAGCATTACTGCCCACGTAAAAACCAGCGTGGCATTAAGTTTGAAAAAACCATACTGCCAGTAGATTATTTCGTCAGGGCTAATGTGCATTATTAATAGCCTTTTTCTCTAGGTGATTTTTATCTGTCTTAGCAAGGCATTTCGTCATAAATATGCGACCTATAACAAAGCCAATCAAACTCGCCACAAGTCGCCACATGTCGTTGTCGGATATCCAGTAAAATACCGCAACTGCTGTGCCCATGCGCGCCAATATACCGCCTAAAAACCACACTGCTGGGTGAATAGATTTCAAGCCTTTATCTACCGTTAGCCACAAAGCATAAAAAAAACAACAGCCCAAGACTATTCCTACCATAAAAGGAAATATCAAATCCAACATATGAGGTTCGAAATTACTCATCATTATCGTCACTGTTCCTATCGTCGTTATGCATTGCCGCATACTCTTTACTTATCCAACTCCACGCAGTAAAACACCCTATGGCTAAGCCCGCTAACAACAACGCTAATGTCCAAGAGCGTTGTTCGCCATAATGTTTGTCTAACCAAATACCTAAACCAACACCGATGAGTGTAGGCACGGTAATTGACCAACCAATGATGCCCATTGTGCCAAGACCAAACCAAATGCCGGCTTGTTTGCGTCTTTTTGCCAGTAGCTTCAATGCGACTTTTGCATCGACTTGCTCAACTAAAAATGACGGCTTCCTAGGTTTGTGGTTGCTGGGTTCAGAGCTGCTTTTATCCTCATCCATTGGGCTATTGTCTCGACAAGGCTGAAAATTGTTTTAAAAAACCCGTCTCTAACTTAGCGAGCACGCTGCGTAATGCTTGTTGTTCTTGGTCTAACTTTAAAAATTCTTGTTTAACGGCCTGTTGTAGTTCTTCTAGAGAGCTGCCGCGGATAGCTCGACGCACAGATACAATGACTTGGTCTGCTGTTTTTACGAGTATGCCTTGATCAACGGCAATAAAATGGCTGTCTTGCAAGGATGTTTGGTAAGTCAAAATACCCGGCACAAGGGGCGTAACACAGTCTAGTCGTTGAGGAAGAATGCCAAAACTGCCTTGAGGCGTTTCCGCTACTAAGCTGATGACCTGAGTCAGTTGAGCAAAAACCACATTGGGTAGCAGAATTTTAATGTTCATGGTTAACCTCATCTGAGGACTGGCTCGGTTTTTTCGGTTGGGTATTAACCGCTTCGCTGATTTCGCCTATCATGTACAAGGCACTTTCTGGATAGTCATCATACTCGCCGCTTAAAATCCGTTCACAGCCGTCCAAAGTTTGCTCTAATGTGACAAACTTGCCTTGCATGCCAGTAAATTGCTCAGTGGTAAAAAATGGTTGGGTGAAAAAGCGCTCTAAGCGTCGAGCTCGCATAACAATGTCGCGATCTTTTTTCGATAATTGCTCTAAACCCAACATTGCAATGATGTCTTTTAATTCATTATATTGTGCGAGGATTTGCCGAACTTGCTGTGCAACACTGTAATGACGATCGCCAATTACGCTTGATGAGGCTAGTTTAGAATTTGATTGTAATGGGTCAATAGACGGGTAAAAACCTTCGCTGGCGCGCTTTCGCGATAATACCAACGTCGCGGAAAGATGTGAAAATGTGTGAACTGCCGCAGGATCGGTAAAGTCATCCGCTGGGACATATACCGCTTGTATCGATGTGATAGCGCCATTTTCTGTATTGGCGATACGCTCTTCAAGACTGGATAACTCTGTTCCAAGAGTGGGCTGATAGCCCATCCGTGACGGTATTTGCCCCATTAGGCCCGATACTTCAGAGCCTGCTTGAATAAAACGAAAAATATTATCGATGAGTAGAAGAACGTCTTTCTTTTCGTCGTCGCGGAAATATTCAGCCATGGTAAGAGCAGCGTGGCCTACTCGAAATCGGCTTCCAGGAGGTTCATTCATTTGACCAAAGAGCATAACCATGTTGTCTAATACACCGGCCTGTTTCATTTCTCGGTATAACTCTTCGCCTTCACGACATCTCTCACCAATACCGCAGAAGATACTCACACCTTGTTGATGGCTGACCATATTGTGGATCATTTCTGTGAGTAAGACTGTTTTACCCACACCTGCACCACCAAATAAGCCTGCTTTTCCGCCTCGTTCAAGTGGGCACAACACATCAACAATTTTGATACCTGTCTCGAATACTTGCAACTGGCTCGATATTCTCATTAAAGCGGGGGGAGATTGATGGATGCTACGTGACGGCATATCAGTGGTGAATTCTTTGCCATCTATTACGTGACCAAACACGTTAAACATACGCGAAAGAGTAGCGGGCCCAACGGGTACTTTTAAGGGGCCACCAGAATCTTCAGCAACCATCCCTCTGGCCAAGCCTTGGGTGGGGCTTAACGCAATGGTGCGCACTTTTTGATGGGAAAGTTGTGATACCACTTCTAGCGTAACACTGCGATTTTGTGCATAAATAATATTATGGATAGCAGGCACTTGAGCGCTAAATAGAATATCTACAATACTGCCCCGCACAGCAGCAATCACACCGTTATTTACCGTGTTTTCACTGAGGTTTTGTTGCATTGAACTAGACTTTAATGGACTCGGCATTTACGTGTTTTGGTATCTTAGTTTCACCCTAACGATATACTGTCTCAAATCATTAGTAACATGTTGACCTTCATCAACTTTACTAACAATACTTAATATTATTTTTAAGGGAGTGTCTCAGGCGCTGTTAGGATTCAAAAAAAAGGGTCATATAGTCGGTAGGTTTGCAGTGGCATTTGCGCCTGTTATGCAGTTGTCAAAACCCAATAGACCACTAATAAAACCAATAACGTCACAGCCACATTAATTGTTATATTAAGAATTAAATAGGATCGCCAGTATGAGCGATGAGCAACACGTAAACGAACACACCCGCAGCTTGGTTGTTACTCGGCTAAGTTGGTTACGGGCAGGAGTTCTCGGTGCCAATGATGGACTTATTTTAACCGCTGGGCTGGTAGTCGGTGTCGCGGCCGCGTCAGCCGATATTCAAGATATCACCACTGCTGGTATAGCCGGAATTAGCGCTGGCGCCATTTCGATGGCACTTGGTGAGTATGTCTCGGTGAGCACGCAACGAGACACCGAAACGGCGTTGATCGCAAAGAAACGCCGTCTACGAATAGCGCATCCCGACGAAGGGAAGGAGTGGATTACCTCGTTTCTGCGTGAGCGTGGCGTCAGTGTAAAAACGGCAAGCCTCGTAATTGAAGAGTTTTGCGACGGCGAGGTGTTACGGGCACTTATTCGCCACGGGTTTGGCATAAATGAACAATAGATCGCGAACCCTTGGGGGGCACCGGGATCGTCTATGCTGTCGTTTTCGTTTGGCGCCGCGTTACCCGTGATCGCGATGCTATTATCGCCAAAGGATTTGCAGATCCAGGTGACTTTTATTGGGGTATTAATTGGTCTTGCAGTAACCGGCGGTTTAAGCGCGTACCTCGGTCAATCTAGCAAGCGCTCGGCCGTTATACGACTGTTGGTCGGTGGGGCATTAGCGATGGCGACCACTTACGGCATAGGCCAACTTCTCGGCACAACTGCTTTTTAGGGGGATCCCTCCAGTTAAAGGGGTAACACAGTGCTAGAAAAGGCAAAAAAACAAAAGGAAATATGAATGGAGAATAATGAAGGTTAGAACAAAATCACTCACAATGTAACCTTGTTCTAACCTTATGTTACTGATCTTCTACTGCTGATTTTAGGCAAAAGACCACTGCTTTTGGGACTTAACGTCCTAGTATATTTTTGTTAGTTTTCTTCGACTGTTTTACCGCTTTCTTTTCTTTTGTCGTTAAAAGCGGTTTCTTTTTAGAATCTTTTTTACTGTCTTGTCCTTTGCTCATAATATTTTTCACTCGTTATAAGTTTATTAACCTAAAGTCAGTTTGAGCCAACCTGAGAACCTTGCTAAGAATTAACATCATGAAAACGATGATGATGTTGATACATAGTCATTTCAGTATGAGCTTAATCACGTGCAACTGAAAGGTAATGTTATGATGTTCTTCATAAGGTGGATTCATCCGAGCTCTGTGACGAATATTAACCAAATTGGCCTAAACGATAACGGTTTTAAACTGCATAAACGTTTCAATCGCTATGGGGCCAACTATTTTTGGCCGATTTTATTAGTGCGAATTAAATCCATTTATGTTTTTTGAAGAACAGCAACATGCCGCCAATCATACCGAGCATGATCAGCCATACGCCGACATAGCCATAGGGAGAATAGAGTTCTGGCATACTTAATGGCCCAGCACTTTGACTGAAATTCATACCGTAAATGCCCACAACAAACGTGGGGGGAATAAATAAGGTGGCGATAATAGTGAGTACACGCATGACTTCATTGAGCTTTAAACTGACGATACTCATATAGAGTTCCATCAAGCCATTAGTCATTTCGTGGTAGGTTTCTATCAATTCGAGGATAGAAATACAGTGATCGTAGCAATCTCGTAAAAACACCTTAGTATCAGGCGAAATTAAATCAGAGATATCGTCGCGCAGTAAGGTATTAATTAACTCGCGTTGTGGCCATATTTGTCGTTTCAGGATCAATATTTCGCGGCGCAAGCTGTGTATTTTCTGTAATATGTTTTTATCGTGGTTATCTAACAGTAAATCCTCAGTTGCATCGATACGGTCAGCGTAATTTTCAAGAACCGGAAAGCCCCAATCGATGACCGTATCCACCAAGCTATAAAATAAGTAATCAGCTTGACGTTTTCTGAGTCGTCCTGCCGGTGCACTTAATCGACTGTTTACCTCTGCAAACGGGTTGAACTTACCACCACAAAAAGAAATCACCGTGTTTGGCATCAAAAACAAACTAATTTGTTGCAGACTCACACCCTCTTTTGTTTGCAACGGCAGTGTAAGGATTGTAAAAATTTGCTCCTCTTGCATTTCAATCTTAGGCCTTTGTCCCATGCTGGCCACATCTTCAATAAGCAGTTCAGGTATACCAAAGTCGCTCGCTAACTGGGTTAAGGTGACCTTATCTGGATCGCCCTGAACATGCACCCACGTTATGTTGTCGTTATGGATATGGGCTGTGCATTGCTCGGCGGTCGCATCGTGCCTTTCAACGAGTTGATTAGCATTGTAATCAAATACCGAGAGGGTTAATTCGCCCTTATTATTTTCGTTGATGACACCAGGGCGTGTACCTGGTTGGTTGTATTGCTTACGAAATAACTTCATTTCATTCCTAGAGGCTAATGCGAAGATTATCAGTGTGATAGGACAAGCATATAACACAGTTGATAGGGTTCCAATATAGCAAAATGTAGTCTGCTTATATTGCTAATTACCGCGAAATTTAACATCGGACGTAGTCGTTATAAAAGCGAGCAGTGAGTAAGCTCGCGTAATATATTCTATTTCGACTTTGATACGTCGGGCCATTCTTTAATTACCGCTAAGAAAAATGTGCGTTTGATGAGGTTTCTAGCCTCGAAGCAAATTTTTCTAGTGATGCTTTACTATTGACTAATGTTTGGCAGGGTTAAGGCATTATGTCACTTCTTAGCCGCATTAATTGGCCTGACGTAACACCATTCACCGGATAAGTATCACATAGCGTTGACCTGCACAGCGTGTCAAAACGGCAAATTTAACTATAAACCAACGACCAATAAACACTTAAAGGGGGTTGCCATCAATTTCACTAAGGGGTCTGCAACAAATAATATGCGCAAAGTATGAAAAAAACATAAACGATGTTTTAACTTCGCTTATGATTGCCGCCAAAGTAAATCTGACAATTACCCTTAGATTACGCAAACTATGCCTATCGAGCGTATGAGTAACAATCTAATGTTTAGGAAATAAAATGGATGTATCGCTTCGCCAAGTCACTAAAGATAATTACGAGGCAGTGTGTGATCTTGATGTGACACCTGCCCAAGAAGATTATGTGGCGTGCAATATGTGGTCTCTCGTTGAGTCGGCATATAATGACGGGTTTGAAACTCGGGTCATTTATCTTGCTGAAGAGCCGGTTGGCTTTTTTATGTGGGTGTTTGAATCCGTTGAAAAAGTGTCGATTTGGCGGTTTATGGTAGATCACAGACATCAGCAAAGAGGCATCGGTCGAGAAGCGTTAGCGTTAGTGCTCAACGACATACGTTTAAATCCGAGTGTTGCTGAAATTGAAATCTGTTACGATCCTCAAAACCCCGTTGCGAAAGATTTTTACGCCACATTTGGATTCGTTGAAGTAGGAATGGACGACGATAATGAAGATATGATAGCGATTATTAAGTGTGCTAAATATGATGCAAGCTATAAGAGTGAACGTATGCATTAGGTTTACCACTAAGGGGTAGGGGATAAAGTGAGTCTCTCGAAAATATGCCCTGCTGAGCGCGGTTGATATTTCGTTGTGAACTAACCCAACAAATTAACCTTGAGGCATTTACATCAGCATTGACAGGGCGTTTAACGTTAGTCTCTAGCATTTTTATACAACAACTGTTTACGCTAATGACTACCCGATTAATGGGTCGACCATTAACGTAAAGCAATTACGTTTGTCATAAATACAGCTTGCGCCAGTGAAAAATTTGGGTGGTATAGATACCTGCAAATCCATGCTGTATTTATTCCTTTTCCACACTATTTGTGACTGGTGTACTGAAAACCTTACTCAGATCCGCTATGTTCACCGGTTTAGTGAAATGAAAATTAAACCCAACTGCTTTGGCTTTGCGCACGTCCTCTGCTTGACCATAGCCCGTTAACGCCACAAGAAGTCGTTGCTTATTTTTATGAATGATTTTTTCTGCCACTTCATAGCCATTCATATCAGGCAAACCTATATCGAGTAATACTATTTCGGGGTCAAAATCATCCACCGCTTTTAAGGCATGTCGAGCTGTATAGGCTGTGCGGACGTCATGACCCTGGAAAGTTAATAATTCCGCCATCGTATCAGCGGAGTCTGTATTGTCATCGACCACCAAAATACGCTTCAGGGTATTTTGGTGTTTGTCCGGCCCTTGTTTTGCTAATTTTGGGCTGGCTATTTTTGGTAAACGAATGCTAAATCGTGAGCCACAGCCCAAACCTTCGCTATGAACTATGACGTCTCCTCCATGCATATGCACTAAGCGCTGGACTATATTTAAACCAATACCCAATCCGCCTTGTGAACGATCCAAGGTTTGGTTTGCTTGGGTGAATAACTCAAAGACTTCGTTTTGCATGGCAGGGTCGATACCACAACCGTTGTCAGAAACGATAATTTCTGCTTGGTCCGAAGTACTGGCTATTTGTATGGATATTTTCCCCCCTGTTGGGGTGTACTTGACTGCATTATTAATAACGTTGGTGACGCACTGCACTAGTCTGGTCATGTCACCACTGACATAAGGCCTAAGCTCGATATCGATAAGGTCAATATGGTGATTTTTCGCCGCTATTGCACTATGCAATGATTCTAATGCGACATTGACGACACTATATAAGCTTACCGGCTCGTGTTGCAGAGTAATACGATTTTGGCTGATCCGTGAGATATCCAATAGGTCATCCATCAGGTGAGTCATATGAGTGACCTGTCGGGCTAAAATATTGCCTATGTTTTGTAATTTACTATCTTGCTGGACGGACTGAGTGAGCATCTCACTGACATTTCGAATAGGGGCTAATGGATTGCGTAATTCATGGGCTAACATGGCTAGAAATTCGTCTTTACGCCGATCTTCTTCTTGCAGTGATTTATTCGCCATCACGCGCTCTGTTACGTTAAATCCTTCGACTAATACTCCACTGACCTTTCCGTTTGGCGCCGATATGGGTTGATAAATAAAATCAACATAAATGGGGTCTTTTTGGCTGAAACTTAAAGGAACCGCCACACCGTGATGACTTTTACCGCTTTCGTATACTTGATCGAGCAAGGCGATAAAACCTTGCGAAGCAACTTCGGGTATCACGTCTATTACCTTGCGGCCTAAAATATCCTGTTGATTAAGCATTTCAAGATAATTGCGATTGGCATATTCAAAATAGTGTTCTGGACCTTGTAGTACACACATAAAACTTGGCGCTTGATCAAATAGCGAGCGCCAACGGGCTTCTGCGGCTTTCATTCTTTGTTCGGCGAGCACGTGTTCTGTGGTTTCAGTGGCTACGACTAATAGACCGCCGACACCGTGATCAGCGCTAGGATCATCAACAGGGCCGTAACTGTACGTCCAATACATCTCTTCACGTTTACCGTTTCGGGTAATGAGAAGCAGTTGGTTTTCATTCCATGTATGTCCGTTTCCCGACATGACCTGAGTAATTTGTGGTCCAATTTGCGTCCAAATTTCTTCCCAGCATTCACGTCCCCGTTGTCCCAATGAGCTGGGGTGTCGCTCGGATCCTAGCGTGAGGGAATAGGGGTCGTTATAAAATTGAATTAACTCCTTTCCCCACCAGAGCAGCATTGGGTGTCCGGTAGATAAGAGTAAACGTAAACTGGTTTTCAAGGGTTGTGGCCAACCCTCTGGTTCGCCCAATGGGGTTGTTTTCCAGTCATAGGCGCGGATACGCGCGCCCATTTCGCCACCACCGGACATAAAATTTAGTTGGGTATTTGCGGTTAATTCTTGAGCCATATATCTTCCAGCGCGGCGAAAGTGCCGTTAGTAACCCCTTAATTGAGTGAAAATACGCCAAGTTTGCTATACCGATAGGGCTGGCATATACCGAACGAATTGATACTGAGTTTTTTTTAAATATCTGCCATAGCATATTATATAAATTAGGTTTTTGACTAAACGTTTTTCGCCAATAGCCGCATTAAATTTGTGATGTAAATACCCGTAAGCGCCTTATAAGCAGGTCGGTAGGTAATAGGGTTGTTATTTGGGGTCGTAATAATGCAAGGTTATCTGCGTTCAACTGCATGACTCGACGGAGTCGATTGGTCATTAATTGACTCAATATTCCAAGGAGTAGCTAGTTAACTTTAAATCCGTTGAGCGGTTATAAACTTGACTTAGCGTGATACAAACGTAATGTTGAGTGCAAATATTCAAATAGCGAGGTTATAGATATGTCATTTAATGTATCAGTTATTTTCAAAGGTATTATCGCTGGGTTTGTTGGGACGCTAGTGCTAACGGGGTTAATGATGGTTAAAAAAAATATGGGCGTCATGCCTGACTTAGATCCCGTCCATATGTTGTCTACCATGGCAGCTGAAAAAATGGGTACCCAAGTGAGCCTTACCACAGGTTGGATCATGCATTTTGCTATCGGTTCGATTGCTTGGGGTGGTGCGTTTGCCGTATTTAATGCTGCTATACCGGGTCGCTCACAAATTGTAAAAGGCATTATTTTAGGTATTGCCGCGTGGCTGCTAATGATGATTGGCCCTATGCCAATGAGTGGCGCCGGGTTATTTGGTCTTTCCATGGGGATCATGGCTCCCATAATGACTTTTATGCTACATATTGTTTTTGGTGCGGTAATGGGGTTCACGTTTGCTAAATTGTTAGGTCAAAATAGCTGAGCTTTTATTTCTTAAAGAATAAAGTTAGGTTCGCAAACGTGATTTTGCCTGGCTTTAAGACAGAGTAAAAACAGCCGGAGGAACAAGTTCTATCCGGCTAGTCAATTCCGCGTGACTACTTTGCTTTCTTAAGTTGTTTTTTCAATTTTTTCACTTTGCCTTCTTGTTTAGCAATTTTAGCTTTACGATTTTTGATTTCTTTCTTAAGGGCTTTTGCATTTGCTTTTGCCATGGGATCTTCCTTTTTATATTAAGTTTAGTTTGTCATCTACTCAGTCATTACGCTTGTGATGAAGTGCGATTATGCTGAGTCATGAACTCGCGAATAAATCGACGAACTTCTCGGGCTGCACTCGTATCAAGCTCTTCGCATAAGTTTACAAACTCAGCACGCTCTTGATCATTAATGCGAACAATAAATTGACTATTTTTCTTCTTTGCTTTCTTAGCGCTCAATATATTGCCCTAACCGAATCACGATTTACCAGTTTTCAGCGTATATCAAATGTATATACGTGTATACGTTTTTTGTGGTAAATAATTTACCTTAAATTTATTGTGGTTTTGTTTAATAAATATAGATTTTCAAATAATATTTGAACGTGTTTTATATATTCATGGCTTTTTACACTATTGAAGTGAATTAAAATGGCACCATTAATTGATGATAATGATGCGTTATTGGCACTATTGGAGAATTTGATGAAGGCGATTGGCTATAAACAGCCCTGTGAAGTGTTATTTGATGACGCGTTACAAGAGTACGAATTTGATATGCCAGCAGCAACGGGTCGAGATTTACTGGTGGAAGTCAAAGCCATTTCTGTGAATCCGGTGGACGCTAAACTGCGGGCTAGAGTTAACCCAGATCCGAATATTAAAGTACTCGGCTTCGACGGCGTGGGTATCGTACGGTCCGTAGGTCCAGATGTAAGCTTATTTAAAGCAGGTGACCGTGTCTTTTACGCAGGCGATATGACGCGCCAAGGTAGCAATGCAGAATTTCAATTGGTGGATGAGCGGATCGTCGGTTTAGCGCCTATCTCGATTTCGGATGCTCAGGCTGCCGCACTTCCGTTAACCGCTATTACTGCGTGGGAATTGCTATTTGATCGCCTGCAACTGACCCGCGACAGCAAGCAAACATTGTTAATTATTGGTGCCGCTGGTGGTGTGGGCTCCATAATGGTTCAACTGGCTAAACAACTGACCGATGTTACCATTATTGCCACCGCCTCTAGGGAAGAAAGTGCTAAATGGGTGCAAAAATTAGGTGCTGATCACGTGATTAATCATCACAAGCCAATGATCAAACAGCTCGCCGAGCTCGGATTCGATAGTGTAGATAATATTGCCAGTCTAACCAATACCAACGATCACTTTGCTGAAATTGTTGAGTGCATCACTGCGCAAGGTAAGTTTGCACTAATCGATGATCCAGGGGCTATCGATGTGGGGGCTTTAAAACGAAAGAGTGTGTCGCTGCACTGGGAGTTTATGTTTACCCGCTCGCTGTTCCAAACAGACGATATGCAAAAGCAACACGACATATTGACTCAAATCGCGCAGTTGGTTGATAACCATACTCTTGTCACTACGCTGGGTGAAAATTTAGGTCGAATAACGGTCGAAAATTTAATCAAGGCCCATAAGAAACTTGAGTCACAAAGCTCAGTGGGTAAGTTGGTTTTGGAAGGTTTTTAGGCCATACGATTTATCCCTTAAAATTTGTCCCTTGCAATGGGTCCATTGATATTTAACGCAGCATAATTTCGATTTACGTAATACGAAGTGATATACACCTACTTTGGGTCGGTGGTATTAACGAACTCAAATATATAAATGAGAGAATAGATATGAATCTAAAATCGAGCTCTGGGGGCGTGATTGCCACTGGATTAACCCTCTTTACCTTGGTGGCTGCATCTGGGTTGATGATGGGACAAGCGCACGGACAAAGCCAACCAGTTGATTCTCAAAGCAGTGCTGAACAAGAGATTGGTCAGGAACTTGAGACGTATGCTTCGTTCGATGCAAATACGCCTCCTGGCAATATTGCGATAGGTCCTGATGGGCGCAAGTTTCTGAGCGTACACGGTTTTTATGGGCAAGCAGTAAAAATGGTTGAGCTATTCAATGACGGCTCAGTTAAGCCTTATCCTACTGCTGCATGGGCATCGTCACCTGATGAAAATCAGATTGGTTTATACAATGTATTGGGCGTTGATGTGGATAAAAATGGTGTACTTTGGATGCTAGATACGTCTGATGAAGAGCATGCTGGTCGTCTGGTGGGCTGGAATACACGCACTGAAAGCCTTGAACAAATAATTTATATCGCCAAGCCGATGATCAGGGCTAGTTCATTTTTAAATGACCTAGCCATCGACAATAAAAACGGCAAGATTTATCTAGCCGATACCGCAGGCAATGGTCAAGCGGCGATTGTGGTGGTTGATATAAAAACCGGTCAAACAAGACGGGTACTTGAAGGTAGCAAGTTCACTCAAGCTGAAAATGTGGACATGACAATTGAAGGCCGAGTGATCACATTAAGTGGGAAACCAGTGCGTCTCGGTGTTAACCCTATAACTATTGCGCCAGATTCGAAGTGGTTATATTTCGGCTCTATGTCTGGCACGTCAATCTATCGTGTATTAACAGACGATATAACTGATAATACTCTGGATATGGCGGCCCTTGAAGACAATATCGAAAGGTATGGTGACAAGTCTCTATCTGATGGAATGACCATTGATGGCGCTGGGAACATGTATGTAACTTCGGTGACTCAAGGGGCTATTGAAGTAACTGACAGCTCAGGTGATAGCCGCACATTATACAAAGATCAGCGCATAGTTTGGCCTGACGGCTTTGCAAATGGAACAGATGGTTATATTTATTTTACCGTAAATGAGTTGCATCGCTCCCCTGTATTAAATGGTGGAGTAAATGCCAGCAAAGGGGAGTTTAAAGTGATGCGCTTCCCTGTGTTAGCAGAAGGTAAAGCAGATCGTTAATTGGACCTTTCTCGATATTCAGTATTGGATCAGGTTATTCTCAGTCGATGACGCCTTGGTCATTCATATCCGGTGATCCGGGCGTTGTTATTTCACGTTACCAAAATAAAATTGACTCAATGCCAAAAGTTTAGTCCCCTCGTGCTTGAAATATTTAATATGGTTTATTGTTTTAAGCTATGGATATTGGATTATCGTTAGGAATTAATTTAATAGGAGAGACAAGTTGACCAGCCTTAAGCAACAAACTGATGCGCAAATAGCAAAATCGAGGCAAGCCAAACCTGAGTTTATGCAGGCCATGGATAACTTGATGGAAAAAGCACGTGAATTTGAACAAGGTAAGGCGGCGCTTGTAGTCGGACAAAAGGCACCTAACTTTAGTTTACCTAATGCCCAAGGTGAGATAATCACACTCGCCGATTTATGTGTCAACGGCCCCGTTGTGGTGACATTTTATCGAGGTGATTGGTGCCCGTATTGCAACTTACAACTTAGAGCGCTGCAGGCTATCCTCGGCGATATTAATGAACTTGGTGCTAAACTGGTTGCTATTAGTCCACAAGTGCCTGACGAAAGTCTGTCGCAAAGTGAAAAAAGTGCATTAGCATTTCATGTTCTATCAGACCAAGATGCCCGAGTTGCTTCATCCTATGGTGTTGCTTGGCAGGTGCCAGAGCTTATTTTACAGCATATGCGTAAAGACCGAGGCCTTGATTTAGCGCATATTAATAACGGCAATGGCAGTGTGTTACCCATCCCCGGTACGTTTGTTTTAGGTGCTGATGGTGTTGTACTTTGGCGTTATGTTGATGTGGATTACAGAACACGTGCTGAGCCAGCCGATATACTTACTGCGTTAAAGACATATCACGCGTAGAAAGCGGTCTGTGCAATGCGTATTTTGGGTTAAAATATAATTAAGCAAAATAAAATGTGGTCTTTATAAGTTTATTTTTGGACAAGTTGAATACTTATTCAACTTGTTGACCTAGTTCACTTTTCCGTCTGCTAAGACACGATTCACTGACCAAACAATAGTGGTTTTATAAACAGTATTTTTGCTACACTTGGCCATCAATTTCCCAAGTTAAGTTCCCTATGTTGCATCTGGTTCAGTCTAATAAAATGGAAAGTCTTGCTGCCTACCTTATTGGTTGGCTTGGCGAGAGTAAAAGTACGCTGACGAACGTATTTTCCCCGGATGTGGTATTGGTACAAAGCCCTGGAATGGCCCAGTGGTTGAAAATAGAGATAGGTCAAGCACTTGGCATCGCCGCGAATATCGATTTCCCTTTACCATCGAGTTACATTTGGCAGTTGTATAAAGGCCATGTAAACGACTTGCCCGAACAATCCGCTTTTACTAAAGACAATATGACGTGGAAGCTTATGAGCATTTTACCCGCCATGAGTGACAGGGATGAATTTGCCAGTATCGTGCAATATTTAAATGACAATCAGCCACTTAAGTTGTACCAATTGTGTCAAAAAATCGCTGATATCTATGATCAATACTTAGTTTATCGTCCTGAATGGATCCTAACCTGGGAGAAAGGTGAAAACGCCTTACCCGATACCGATGTAGCATCACAGCCTTGGCAACCTATTTTGTGGCGTGCCTTGGTCGACTTTGCCAAAGAGCTTGACGAATCACCTTATCATCGGGCAAATCTGCATCAACGTTTGCTCAGTGAGCTGGAACAAGCCAGCAGTCAAAGCACCGAGCAAAAACCGCTATTTGTCTTTGGTTTATCGGCAATGCCGGTACAGCAGTTGGAAATTTTTGCCGCATTGGCAAAAAGTCGTGACGTTATCATATTTTGGTTTAATCCCAGTGCCCATTATTGGGGCGATATTGTGGATAATAAGCAGGTCTTGCAGGCTAAATTGCACAACCTCTTAAAGCAAGCCAATGACGAATCAAATGGTGGTATCAACGGTATGGACGATTACTTGCTGGTAGGTAATCCGTTGTTGGCATCTTGGGGTAAGCAAGGTCGAGACTATCAAGATATGATCTTAGGCCTAGATGTAGAGCAACATGAGGCTTTCATCGAACAGGAGCCTGAGAGTTTGCTTGGGCATATACAACATGAGGTTTTAGCGTTGACTCATCGGGGATCTAGCGAGCCCTTATCGGCCCAAGAGTTGCTGTCGAACGGTTCACTGTATCCCAAAATAGCCATTGAGCATCACGACACGTCATTTCAGGTGCATGCATGTCATTCTGGGGTACGTGAGCTTGAAATACTGCATGATCAGTTATTGCACCTTTTTGCCCAAGATCCTGAACTGCACCCAGGGGATGTAATTGTAATGATGCCCGATGTCGCTACCTACGCGCCCATCATCGATGGTGTGTTTGGCGGCACGGAAAAAGCGTTAAGCATTCCTTATGCAATTTCTGATCGCAACGCTCAGCAAGAATCTCCCTTACTCAATAGTTTTATTCAATTAATGTCTCTGCATCAAAGTCGTATCGCCTTATCTGATGTGCTGGCTTTGTGCGAAGTACCGGCAATTCAGCGTAAATTTGATATTACGCCTGACGAATTTGAACTGCTCAGCGTGTGGCTAGCAGATGCTGGTGTGCGATGGGGCTGGGATGGTGATGATAAATCTCGTTGGGCATTGCCTAGGGAGTCACAAAATACTTGGCTGTTTGGTTTACAACGTTTGTTGGCTGGTTATGCAATGGGCGGACAAGGTATGTTCGATGATTCATCGCAGTTAATTGCGCCCTACGAGCATATAGAAGGGCAGCATGTTATCGCCTTAGGTAAGTTTTATATGTTCAGTCGTGAGTTGGGTAAAGCATTAACGTTTTGCCAATCTAAAGGTAGCCTTAAAAGTAAAATAACTGAGGCGCTTGAACTGATTGAAAATACTTATTTGCCTGACGATGACGACCAATCATATCTTTTACAACTGCGTCAATCTATCGAACAAATGAGTATGCACCAATGCCAATATGACGGTGAAATTGTGCATGATGTTTTTTTTGCTGAACTTGAACAAAATCTGTCGAGTAAAGGCGTTGGTCAGCGATTTTTAGCTGGGTACGTAAATTTTTGTACGCTTATGCCTATGCGAAGCGTGCCATTCAAGGTGGTGTGTTTATTAGGCTTAAATGACGGCGACTACCCGCGCCAGGTAGTACCTGTGGGCTTCGATTTAATGCGGATTGGCAAAGGGCGACGGGGAGACCGTTCACGTAGATTAGATGACAGATATCTATTTTTAGAGGCGATATTATCGGCTCGTAAGCGCCTTTATTTGAGTTTTCAAGGGTTTAGCGCTAAGGATAACTCAGCACGTACTCCGTCAATATTGCTCAGTGAATTACTGGAATACGCTGAACAAACATTTTGTTTAGCAGGCGACGAGAGACTCACGCCACAAGCGTGTGGTCAGAATCTGTATCAACATATTTACCACGTACATGCGCTGCAGCCTTTTAATCCTAAATATTTTGATGTGGAGGATGCGCAATCTACTCTTAATAAAGGTGGAGCGTCGCCTACGCAGCCATCTTTGCAGCGCAGTTTTCAAACACATTGGTTAGCTTTGGCTCAGCAGTTAGCCGAAGGGCACCTTGTTAGCGACAAGCCAATGGACTTTTGCCCTAATCCGTTATCACCCTTGCCAGATTTAGCGCAAACCACGGACGTTGAATTAGATGAGCTTTTGCAGTTTTTCAGTAATCCAGCTAAAGCATTTTTTACCCAGCGCTGGCAGACCCGTCTAACCCGTATTTATGATGTGCAAAGTGATGATGAACCTTTTGAGCTTGATGCCTTATCGCGATATATGTTGAACGAGCGGTTTGTTACCACCCAGCAAGACGATTGGACGGCGCGCCTGCGGGCAGAGGGGAGATTACCAACAGGCAATATCGCGGATATCAGCTTACAACCCATCCGCAAACAATCGCAGGCCTTAATTGACGCCATCGCTGCCGTTATAGGCGGCTCGCTAGAGGAGGTGTCTGCAAAGCGGACGGAGGTAAATTTTGCGCTGAGCTATATGCTAGAAGGGGGGCAGTCCAACGATGACATAAGCGCAATACAGACTGAGCAAGTCAGCGTACTCAGTCAGGCAATACAAATAACGGGCTGGGTTGATAATTTATATAATGGAAATTTGGTTTTTTGGCGCCCCGGTAAAGTTAAAGGTAATAACATTACTCAATTATGGTTAACGTGGTTAGCCTTGTGTGCCAATGGCACCGTGGCCAATGACAAGCGAGCATATTTTATTGGTATTGACGACAAAGAACCATTTAGCATCAGCGCCATAGACATGTATGAGGCGAAAACTCAGCTTGCCATTTTTATACGTTACTGGCGCATCGGCCTGCAGCAGGTACTGCATTTCTATCCTAAAACCGCGTATGAATGGTTAAGTGGCAGTGATGAAAAAAAGGCATTACTAAAAGCGCAGAACATGTTTTATGGCAGTTATTTTGCAAAAGGTGAAGGGGATGAGCCCCACATTCGCCGAGTGTGCCCTGATTTAGCAGAACATTTTGATGCCTTTGGCCATGTTAGTCACGCCTTGCTTGGTCCGTTGTTTGACAGTATAGAGGCTGAGTCATGATCCCCTTAGATACAAGGACTTTTCCCTTGGTGGGCGCATCGTTAATTGAAGCGAGCGCTGGAACAGGCAAGACCTACACCATTGTTAACTTGTATTTACGTTTGTTATTAGGCGATGAGTGCCAGCCACTTAGCGTAGATAAAATTTTAGTCGTAACGTTTACCAATGCGGCGACTGCTGAGCTAAAGCAACGTATTCGACAACGTTTGCACAGCGCTTATTTAGATTTTTATGCTGGCAAAAGTAGTGATGAGTTCACCCAACATTTGATTGGGCGTAGCGCTAATATCGAACTTGATTGTCACCGTTTATTGTTGGCGATAAAGCAAATGGATGATGCCTCGGTATTTACCATCCACGGTTTTTGTCAGCGAATGCTGAGCTTGCACGCGTTTGAAAGTGGCGCAATGTATGAACAAAGTCTGGTGCTGGATGAATCCCAGTGGTTAAAGCTGGCGGTAGAGGATTACTGGCGGGGCCATATCGTGGATATTCCGGCCCAGATACTCAAAGAACTGTTGAAGATATGGAAAGGCCCGTCTGCACTGCAGTCTAACCTGCGGTCTTTGTTATATCGTCATGTTACGCCATTGCAAACGGTTGATATTGCGACCAGTCATAAAAGTGTTATGCGCTATATCGAATCCGTTTATGACACTAAGCATTGGTGGCTAGACAACAACGTTGCACAGCAACTTATCGACGCCGACCTTAAAGCGAATACCAAACTGGGCAAAGCGGACTTCATTACAAAAATGCAGGCTTTTTGTGTTAGCGATAATACCCAAGCCGATTTTGATAAAGACCTGTGGCAAGCCTTTAGCCCTGAAAAAGTCATTGGAGCAATGAAGAAAACATCAAAGAGTTTAGGGCACTTAGATTTTTCACGTTTCGAAACGTTAGCGCGCTTACAACAACAGTGCCATGAAGCGCTTTTACTTGCTTATAGTTTGGATGCGTTAAAAAATATTGCAGCTAACTTGGCGACAAATAAGCAGCGTTTGCAGTTATTGTCGCCAGATGATTTACTGAGTAACCTGCACCAAGCCCTTATAGAACAACAACAGCAAAGCGACGCCTTAATCTGTGCGTCAGAAGCAGAACCTAATGATACTGACAATAAAAAAATAACAGGGGCTCAGCAGTCGTTAGCGAAAGCCATTCAGCTTAGTTATCCCGCGGCGCTTATTGACGAGTTTCAAGATACCGATCCGGTTCAGTTTGATATTTTTAGAATTATTTATACTCAGCAGTTTTCTGATATAACGCCTTGTTGGGTAGCAATTGGCGATCCTAAACAAGCCATTTATGCCTTCCGTGGGGCAGATATTCATACCTATATTACTGCCAAAGCGTTGGTAGATGAGTCTCATCAATTCACTTTAGGCACCAATTGGCGTTCTCAACCTAGTTTGGTTGAAGGGGTCAACACGCTTTTTAGCCAAAGTGAAGCCGGTTTTTTATTCAAAGACAGTATTCCGTTTCAAGCAGTGAATAGCGTTACCCAAAAATCTGGTTTGCAGGTAATAGGGCAAACACATAGCAGTTTGGATTTTCAGCATTTGGTCAGTGAACAAGGCAGTCTGCTAGCATGGGGAGAAGCACAAGTCGCTATGGCTAAACACTGCGCATGGCGTGTCGCGAGTTTTATTGAACAGGGTCGCCAAGACGAAGCAAAAATAGCTGAGCGTTCTTTGATACCCGGAGATTGTTGTGTGCTGGTTAGAGATCGCAACGAAGCAGACACCATCAAGCAAGCCTTAGCTGAACTGGGTGTCGATAGCATGTTTTTGGCACGCAAAAGCGTGTTTGCTAGTCAAACGGCTATTGACTTATTTTCTATCGTGCAGGCACTTGCCAACCCCAGTAATGATAGATACTTACGCGCCGCCATTAGCAGCGAATTGTTTTGCTATGACGCGCAAGCGCTTGACCAATTGTTTAGCGAAGAACGGCAATGGCAGAAATTGGTTGAGCAATTCGCATACTGGCATCAGCTTTGGCAGAGACACGGCTTGATGATGGCGCTAAATATTTTACTGCGTCATTTCGATATTGCCCAGCGGTTGGTAGCACAGTATCGAGATGGGCAACGCCGTTTAACGGATTTGCGTCATTTAATTGAATTATTGCAAGTGCAAAGCCAGTTAATGTCTGGTGAAAGTCAGATTTTACATTGGTTTCAAGAACATTTGGCTGAACCGGATAATGACAATGAAGGTCAGCAAATTCGCTTGGAAACGGAACAAAATTTAGTCCAAATCATTACCCAGCACACCAGTAAAGGGTTGGAATACCCCATGGTGTTTATTCCTTTCGCGGCCCGTTGCCGTGAGATGAAAGAGGCAATCTACCATAGTGATACAGAGGGTCTTGTTATTGACTTCTTAGGTGGTGACACTAACCTTGCTTTAGCAGACCACGAACGTTTAGCGGAAGACATTCGGCTGTTGTACGTGGCGTTAACTCGTGCGGTGCACTACTGCTTTATTGGCCTATGGAATAACGGTCATCCTCAACGCAAGAAAGAGTCTCAGTTGATGCAAACGGCACTGGGACGAGTATTATTTAATCAAGGTACGCAGATAAACGATGCCATGATTGCTAAACGTTTGAGTGATTTAGGCAATGATATCGATGTGGGATACCACGCCTTTAACGCAACAGACGCTGAACGAGCGGTAAATGACTTTAAACTTGTTCTACAAACTCAAAATGCTAATACTGCCCAAACAGAGGCGTCACCTCGGTTGAAGGCTGCTCATTTATCACGCGCGATTACACGGCGTTGGCGCTTGACCAGTTATTCCGCTATTAGCAGTCAGCAGCACCATGAATTCTTATCTCCTGGGCTAGATGAGGGTACGGATAAAATCGATGTAGCGAGGATTATTGCTAAGCAAACCGTTCCCCATCAATCTGTATTAAACCCTAGTGTACGCACGAACTTATCTTCACAAAGCGAAACGTTAGGAGCGTCGCTACCGACTGTGAACACATCTGCCCCAATAAGCGCTGACAGCAGCGACATGTTATCTGATGCCGAAACATACCTGCCCAATGTTGACGGCTTGGATAGTGTCATTGAGGATATAGATGAGCAAGAAGTGTTGGATCAATTTACGTTTGTCAAGGGGGCTCAAGCGGGCTCATTTTTACACGGGGTGTTGGAGTCTATCGATTTTACCAACCCCATTGAGCTATCAACAGTGATTACGCAAAAAGGGATCTGGTACGGGATAGATGAAAAATGGTTTAGCGTGGTTGAGCAATGGGTAAGGGACTTGTTGCAAGCCAAATTGACGGATCAAAATGATTTGTGCCTAGCGATATTAAACAAACAACAAATACTCGTTGAAATGGAGTTTCATTTGCCTCTGGTTGACGTGCAAGCCAAGACATTTAATCACATACTGGATCGGCACATTCTCGAACGAAAACATCATTACCAATTTGAGCAACTTAACGGCATGTTGAAAGGCTTTATTGACTTAACTTTACAATATGAAGGCAAATTTTATGTCTTGGATTATAAGTCGAATTATTTAGGTGCTGAATATGCAGATTACCACGGGGAAGCGATGGCCAATGCCATGCAAGAGCATGATTATTACCTGCAAGCTATTTTATACACGTTAGCGCTGCATCGCTGGTTGAAAAATAAATGGCTTGATTATGATTTTGACCGAGATATGGGCGGCGCTTATTACACCTTTTTACGTGGTATGCACAGTGATAAACCGGGTAATGGTGTGTTTTATATGAAGCCCTCTCAAGCGCTCATTGAAGATCTTGATGCACTGTTTAATGGGCAATATTCCGAAGGTGATGACTGTGCCAGTAATACATCGGATAGCGTTCAAATGCGGGACAAAAAAGGTAATGATGCAAGCGACCATGATAGCGGCTCAGATAAAGATGATCCCATGGAACAAGGACAACTAAATTTATGGTAGTCGAAAGCACAAAAAGTGATGCTGGGGCAGTAAGTTGCGTTGAAGTATCCGCACCACAAGACACGCCAGCTAAATCATCTACCACCGAGACTATTTTGCATGACTTGCTCAGCGTTGGTCGCATACGTCCTTTAGATGCAGCATTTGCTGAGTTTATTATGCTGCATGAACATAACGATTCAGCCATCGATAATGCGGGTATTCATATTATTGGCTTGATAGCTGCGTACTTAAGCAGTCGATTAGGAGAACAAGATAGTTGTCTAACGCTGAATAGTTTTTACCAGCCGTTCTTACCTTACTACCGCTTTGGTTCGCCTGCAGAGCTTATTGGTATGTTGTCTGTATCGACTTGTGTGGCCAATTTTGCTGCTGACCAACCAGACGCGCAGATCAACAAGCCTTTGATACTCGAGGGCGATGAATTGTATATGCAGCGCTATTGGCAATATGAGATGAGCTTAGCTGAGAAGATTAATAGTATGAGCGGTCGCTCGTCTGCGCTAAACATTGATGAGGGCCGCAGGTTACTAAAACAGCTATTTGGTGCACAAACGCCGACTACTAACAGCAATGCGCATGATACTGTGAGTTCTTCAGATGCAGAGATTGATTGGCAGAGAGTCGCCGTATGCTTAGCTGCGAGCCAAAATGTTAGCGTGATAACAGGTGGACCGGGCACAGGCAAAACTACGACTGTTATTCGTCTTATGGCATTGCTACAAGGGTTAGCAAGACACAAAGGAAAGCGTTTACAAATTAAGTTGGCCGCTCCGACAGGTAAAGCGGCTGCGCGCTTGAGTCAATCCATCAGCGCAGCTATGTCAGCTTTACCTGAGACTTTGCAAGCAGACTTACCCACTCAGTGCAGCACCATACATCGTTTGTTAGGCAGTGTTCCGAATAGTCCATACTTTCGTTTTAATGAACAGCACCCGTTGCATGTAGATGTGCTGATAGTCGATGAAGCGTCAATGGTCGACTTGCCATTGATGAGTAAATTGTTCGCAGCGTTGCCAGAGCGAGCAAAAATTATTCTACTAGGAGACAAAGATCAACTCGCATCAGTTGAGGCTGGTAGTGTGTTATCAGACATTTGCTCAGCCGCGTTGGATTACGCGCCTTCGATTTATAATCAACCGCCGCCGTATAGTAATGACGCCCTAGACGTGATTAAAAGTCTGTGTCAGATCGATCTACCCAGCCGTCGTACAAATAAGGCAAAGATCAGTGATAGTCTAGCCCTGTTGCATAAGAGTTACCGGTTTAGTGAAAACAGTGGCATAGGTCGCTTGGCTAGGGCGATCAATACTGGCAATTTACCTTTTTCTAAAACGTTGTTTGCTGATACAACCTACCCAGATATAACGTGGAATATCAGTAATGAGCCAAAAGCATTAGTGGATACCTTACTCGCTGGTTATCAACGCTATTTTAAGCGTGTTCAGCAAGTGTGTATTGAAGGTGAGGTAGAAACTCAAGGCACCGACGTATTCGCGTTATTGCAACAGCAACAAGTATTGTGTGCGCAAAAAGAAGCGAACTGGGGCGTATACCAAGTAAATGCTTTGATTGAGTCTGAGTTAAACAAACGAGGGTTGATTGATCTTGGTCGTGATTTTTATATTGGTCGGCCCATTATGCTCAAACAAAATGATCACAGTTTGGGCTTGTTTAATGGTGATATAGGCATTGTTATGCCTGATGGTCAAAAAGAGGGCTTAGTGAAAGTTTGGTTTGTAACAGAACAAGGGACGCTGCGGGGAGTGCTGCCTAGCCGCTTACCGCCTCATGAAACAGTATATGCGATGACTATTCATAAGAGTCAGGGCTCTGAATTTGATCACGTATATCTGTGTCTACCGCGTATTGAAACGCGCTCACAGGCACGTTTGCTAAGTCGAGAGCTGCTCTACACTGGCCTTACTAGAGCCAAGAAGTCTTTTACGTTGTACAGTGATGAGCAGGCTTTATCGATTAGTATTTCACGGCGTTGTAGGCGGGGCAGTGGCTTAGCAAAACGGTTGATTCGTTAGTCGCGTTGAGCTTCCGCAAAATGGGCATCTTTGAGCGTATTGAGATTTCATGATAATCGTGAGCGCGCTCAATTTTATCTAGGTTTGCATTCAGCGTGTTGGACGTTCCGTAGAGTATTCGATAGAGATTATTATTACTCGATCCCTCTTCTATATTGCTGTAATACAAATACATGTACAGACCCGCGGCTGAAAGCAGGATAACAAACAACAAAAACACACGTCTTTTTGGCGTTTTTTGGGTGAATAGTGTATTCTTCGCCACCGATTTTGCGACATTGATTTTTGACCTTTCCCATGTGTTGTTAAGTGACTACCCATAACGGCGTAAAAATCAAATTTCTGGTTAAAATTCGCACAATGTTGATGTGGGGCACTCACTGATATAACGTGTTCGTTAGCGCAAAAAAAACTCATTACACACTCACTATTTCAGGAATTATATATGACGGAAATTTCAGCGGAAGATTTTATTGCCCTTAGTAAATTGTTGCCCGAGGAGCGCTTTGATTATGCGATCAGCCATATGATAGAGACTCAACATTTGTGGGGGCTTTTTGGTGATAATGGTTGGTTAATGCTGAAAGCCGAAGATGATGCTTGTATTCCTGTGTGGCCTTATGCTGAATTTGCCGAGGCATGGGTAAAAAATGATTTTCCAGATTGTAAGCCTAAGCAAATTGATTTTGCTGAATGGCATCAATTATGGTTACCGGGTATGCAAAAAAACAATACCTTGGTTTTGGTCTTCCCTTTGAGTGAAGATGAAGAAGGGATCATGCTTGAAGCACAAGAAATGCTTGAGTGTATTGATGAGGAACTGCAACCCGAGTAATTGTGACAAACGCCATCATATTTAATGCGGGCTTAGGTGATCGTAATGCCCGTATTAATGTGTACATAGCTAATCGGCCAAATTATCAAGATTTTGCAACCATCAGCGGGCTAAAAGCGCTAAGTGATGGAGATATTGAAGCGCTCAATCGACATTGTGGTAACGGATGGCGAAAGGTTTTCAACGTGTATGCCAAACTGTTATTTGCTTGGCGAAGCGCGGATCCTAAATTAGCTAAGGGGCTACCTGGCGCAAAATGCCTTAATTGGCAAACTTATCGAGACAATTTTTTGCTACAAGCAGGAAGTCAAACCTCGTTGCTTTTTAGCCCTCCTATATTTCGTAATCAATTTGATTCACCTGATGAGTGTCGCTTGGGCGCCAATAATACGTATAATATAATTATGGGACGTACATATGCTAAATCTTTGTTGTTAAGTACAGCGCCCAAAAACGCTACCGCAGCGAGCATCAATTTAGTGTGGCTTGACGAGGAATTTGCTTATGACACTGTCCAGCGTGTAGTGGTATGCCCGTACTTTGATTACCGCCAGTTATCCAATGCTAAAATTATTCGCCTCGTTGAGATATTAATATCCTTATAGTATCTATATGCCAGCAACACGTTATCCCGTGAAGGAAATCACCCTTAGGCCTTCAGTCAAGTGTCTAGGGCTAGTGTTATAAATTTGCGAATTGGCTTGATTAAGCCGTTGATTTTAACAACAATCTGCACCTGCTATTTCTTCCTTTGAGAGTGTTATGTCCGAGTCGTTTCTGCGTCAGCAATTTCCCATATTTAATCTGCAAAATGACGAATTTCCTTGGCTATATTTTGACAACGGGGCGACGACGCAAAAACCTCAGTCAGTGATCGACACAATCAACCAATTCTATTCTCAGCAAAACGCCAACGTTCACCGTGCTAGCCACAGGGTTTCTGCGGCAACCACCGAGTCGTTCGAGCAGGCGCGCAAAGAAGTGGCTGCTTTTATTAATGCCGCCAGTGAAAAGGAAATCATTTGGACGAAAGGCACCACAGAAAGTATTAATTTAGTGGCGACGGTCTTAGCTAAGGGGCATGTCTCAGCGGGGGATGAAATTGTACTTACGGCATTGGAACACCATGCCAATATTGTGCCTTGGCAACAAATTGCTATAGAGCTAGGGTTGCGTATTCGAGTAATCCCCGTGGACGAAGACGGTGTACTGCAACTCGACAAAGCTAAAGGTCTTATTAACAATAAAACAGCGCTGGTAGCTATTGGTCATGTGTCTAACGCGCTGGGCAATATTAATCCAATTGCTCATATCATTACGCTTGCAAAGAAGCATGGCGCCCTTACTTTGATTGACGGCGCGCAAGCGATTGCGCATTTGCCTGTCGATGTGCAGGCTTTGGATTGTGATTTTTATGTTTTCAGCGGACATAAAATATTTGGCCCCACGGGAATAGGAGTGTTGTACGGACGACAAGTTCTGTTGGAAGGCTTGCCGCCGTACCAGACTGGCGGAGAAATGATAGAAAAAGTTAGCTTTTCCGGCACAACCTTTCAAAGCTTACCGTTTAAATTTGAAGCCGGTACGCCGAACATCGCTGGAGTGCTAGGTTTGGGCGCGGCAATTTCTTTTGTGCGCACTTATCAGTGTGCTATGTATGAAGTTGAACAAACATTATATCGTGTCCTGGTTGATGGTCTTAAGAAGATTGACGGTATACGTTTGTGGGGAGATATAGACAACAGTATTTGCGTGCAATCCTTTAGCATCGCTGAGGTGAATAATCAGGACATTGGTGTATTGTTAAACGAGCATAATATTGCAGTTCGAGTAGGCCATCATTGTGCCATGCCGCTGATGCAGGCGTTAGGCATAGATGGTACGGTAAGAGCCTCGTTGAGTTGCTACAACACATTACATGAAGTGCAGCATTTTCTGCAGGTACTGGAAGGGATAGTGCAAACTCTTCGTCCGCATTTTCGTTTCAATCCGATATCAGAAAATTCGGCTTCAAAACCATTCGTCTCGTCTCATCTCGATTGTGCGCCAATATCCGTTAGCGCAGTTAAGGATAAGAAGGGCAGGGTGGATATCACAACAATGCCTCTTGCATTAAGTATTCGTCAGGCCAGCAGTTGGGACGAAATTTATCGCCAAATCATGCTGGCAGGGAAGCAGTTAAATAAACTTCCAAGTGATGATCATATCGGTCAATACGAAGTGATGGGCTGCGAAAGTCAGGTTTGGCTTAAGTGTGAAAAGCAAGGTAACTATTTGGCGTTATCCGCTTATTCACCCAGTAAAATTGTACGGGGGTTATTGGCTATTATTTTTGAGCCATTGACTCATTTAACGATTAAGCAGATTAAGCTGTTTGATTTGCACGCTTATTTAGATGATTTGGGCTTAGGCCGACATGTTAGCCAATCACGTGGCAATGGCTTACAGGCTGTGATTGAGCAGATTAAAGTCTATGTTAAGTGAGTCATTTAGCAGAGAAATATGAGCCAATAAGTGGCTCATGACTACTTTATCAAAGGCAAAATGGCTTTAAAGGCAGGTGAACGGCTATCACCTACTAGTTCGTACAAAACCATTTCTACACTGGTGATAGATGCACCATTGGCGCTCAGTTTATTAATGGCGAGGATTTTGTTTTCTTCCTTTCTGGCTGAAATTGCATCACAAACAACCTCCAAGGTATAACCTAAATCCATCATCCCCATTGCACTTTGATAAACACAAATGTGAGCTTCGATGCCACATATTAGCCAATGGTCTCTTTTTGCTGCCTTTAAGGCGAGTGGGAATTCTACTACGTCACAAGCGTTAAATGTATGTTTGATTATAGCGTTGTAAGGCTTCAATTCATCGGCGAGTTCAGGAACGGTCGAGCCTAATTTTTGTGGGGCTTGTTCTAGATAAATTATTGGTAGCTGTAACGCTTTTGCACCTTTTATCATAGCGAGTGCGTTGCGGATTAGCACATCGCTTTGGTGAACCATATGCGCCAGATTACCTTGTATATCGACTACAACAAGGCCAGTGTTTTGTATTGTTAACATATAAGCACCCATAACTTAAGTTGTCATAGTACGTTAGCGAAGCTGTAACAATATGACAATACAAATTAGTGCGTCGGTGCGTCATCTTGGTGCTTGGTGATATAGGTGCTTGTGGTATTTCTGCTTAACGTATTGATTTAAAGTACTTATATTTTAAGTTTAAAGGGTTTGATTTTTGCTTTGTCACTCTGCAATATGCAAACAGGGTACTTTAGTAAGACCCGCTTAATTAATTTTGTAGGAGTAGTCAGTTGAAGTATGTATTTTTAGCCTTGAGTTTATTGGTGACAATGTCGACTTATGGCGTCGAAAAAAAGCCCATTGCCGTCAAGGTTTTTATCGCGGGCATGTTTGAAATTGGTGCGAATCAAGGGGATAAAGCAGGTGAGTTTCAGCATTGGTTTGAGCGCTACTTTACTAACAGTGAACCGCTCATAGTTAAAGGCGCGTTAGGGCCGGTTTTTTGTAACCAAGATGGAGTGTGTGGTTCGGTTCTAGGAATGGGCAAAGTCGCATCTTCTTCGTCTATGCAGGCCATAATTTTGAATGAGCAGTTGGACTTTACACACAGTTATTTTGTTATTAGTGGTGTGGGTGGTATTCCACCATCAAAAGGTACGATTGGCGATGTAAATTGGGGAAGTTGGTTAATTGACTATGATTTAGGACATCGCTGGATGCCAGCAGAAGGCAAACCGGGAGAGCCGGTTTTTATGCCAAGACAAGGTTATGAAGACATACGCCGTTATCAGCTTAATAGCGCTCTGGTGAACTGGGCTGTGACGTTGACACAGAATGTGCAATTAATGGATTCACCAGATGCTCAGGCATATCGCATGCGTTACCCTCAAACTCAAGCGCGTCGTAAGCCAGCGGTAACGGTTGGTTCACATATCGCCGGGGATACATTCTTTCATGGTCCTGGATTGTCGGCTGAAGCTCAGTATATTAGTCAGCTATATGGGGCAGATGACTACATGATTGCTGAAATGGAAGGCGTGGCGATAGCGCAGGTATTATCCCGTACAGTGGGTATTGATAGAATGCTGAGTTTGCGCGGGGCGGTTAACTTTGATCAAGGAAACCCCAATGAAAGCACCTTGGCGCACCTTGATCCTGCGCCTGGCGAAACCGCGGGCGGTTTTGCTGAAACAGTAGAAAATATCGTGTTCGTGGGGGCAAATGTTGTCGATACTATAGTGGACAAGTGGCCTGATTTTAAAAATGGTTTTAAGACCGAATAGCGTGAAATTACACTTTTCATTAGTCTAGGTAATGAAACGGGCTGCCTGCCTTTTTCATTGCCTTGTTATCTAATGCTTTTCCCGCGCAGGCATACCATGTAAGTGCGAAGAATTAGTTGGTCAATATAAAGTCCATTGGTGCTCCCTCATCACACTTTTTACATTCAAGTATGGCATGCAGATGACGTTGGCGGCCTTGTGGTGTGACGACCCAAGGTCTGTTAGTCCATGGGGGATTATGACGTACATGTTGATGATGGCCGCAGGCCAGTTTTGCTACCCAATCTGATTCATCGTCTTGAGTGAATCCTATGATAGCTTGTTGCATATGATGTTCTCCCTTTGTGTTTATATTTAATTGCTTGCACGTGGGCTATTGCAAAGCACCCTATTACCATCCTGCATTTGATACGGCAGCAACGAGTATACAACCTTTTTAGGTTGTTTTACTTACTAACATCCTTTTTAGGTTGTTAATGGCTTTAACAATCAAATTTGGTTGTTTGTGTTGCGCGTTGAACAAACATGGTTATACACTGGGCTTAAATTACACGCAACGACAGCCAAAGGTGGAATGCATGATTGCTGTTTTGACAGGAGATCTGGTGGACTCGACAAATATGTCGCGACAAGATTATCAACTGGCGATCAGATTGATGGAGCATTATATTCAAGTGTGTCAAAAACGCTTCAATACACGAGGGGAAATATATCGGGGAGATGCAATACAACTGATTTTCAGTCAGCCTCAATATGCAATGCGTGTCGCGATTGAATTGAAAAGCTTACTTATTTCGGCACCTGATGCAACAAAGCCCATCGGTATTACCCTGTCTGTTGGTTTAGGTGATCAACTGATTGAAGGTAGCACACCAAGCGTATCTCAAGGCTCTGCTTTTACGTTATCAGGGAGAGGATTGGACATTACCTCTAGCGGCCACATGAGTTTGCATCATGAAGGGAGCGACTTTTATGATGCCCTTGTATTGGCTACGCAATTTCTAGATCATTTATTGTGTTCTCATACAAAAATACAAGCCAATGTGTTGTACCACTACTTACTGGCGGATTACCCAACTCATTCGCAGTTGGCAACAGCTCTGGGCACTAGTCAGCAAAATGTGACTAAGCATTTAACCCGAATGGGTGCCGAGCTAGTTAAACAGTATTTAACCTTATACGAGGCCAAGGTGAACAATTAATGGAATTATTTTTATTGATGATCGTCGCCCATATATTAGGTGACTTTTATATTCAAAAAGACGCTTGGGTAACGTGCAGGAAACGTCATCATTTGGCATCTTGGGGCTTGCTCAAACATGTGCTGTCACACATTGTGCTATTGATTATTGTTTTGTGGATTGGCGGGGCGCTATCAGGACAAGGATTAATTGCCATTGCCTTGATTGGCTTTTCCCATCTGTTAATTGATTTATGGAAGTCCTATAAAACCGATAATTTATATTACTTTTTATTAGATCAGGTGCTTCACGTATTGGTTCTTTTAATCGCTTGGTCAGTACTTTCAGGTTTTACCTTGGCTGATATTAAAGCGCAGTTGTTACTGGTGCTCAACGTAAAATATTTGGCACTCGTTTGTGCTTATGTTATTGCCTGTCGCCCAGCATCAATTGCAATCTCTGTGGCATTAGGGAGTTATACAGCACAACTGGCTGACAAACAGTCTGGACTGGCTTCTGCTGGGCGCTGGATCGGCTACTTGGAACGTTGTCTAATTATCTCGTTTATCCTAATAGGTCAATTTGCTGGAGTAGGATTCTTACTTGCAGCCAAAACAATTTTTCGCTTTGGCGATTTAACCAAGGAAAAGGACATGAAACTAACTGAATATATGATGCTAGGCACTTTGTTGAGTTTTTCATGTGCTTTGTTATTGGGTTGGTGGGTCAATAGAAGTGTATTCTAGCTTTTTAACACAAAGACTAAAGTGTTAATGAGATACTCAGTATCCTACGTTCGCCCTGTTCAATACGTGACACGCTATGCTCATATTTATCTGGCCTGAAAAAATAAATGCGTCCGAATAGATTTAGGATGCATTTCTGACAGCGAAAAACGCCACCCACTTTAGGTTGTTTCAACACGATGTTAAATTTGTAGTATTTACCATCAGGCACAGGATCAATATGCGCCATCACTTTATGTTGGTTAGGGTAGGTGACTAAGTATGCAGATATCCGTTTGGACGTAAATAATACCTTGTTGCGGACGCGAGCGAGCAAGATGAACTCCATGAATAAATAATTAAAAATCGATTATAACATCCGCCGGTAATCGCTTTTTAATATACTTAACCCTTAGCTAGAACGATCGCTGCTAGCTTAGTGCTAACTTTCATGCACTCGGACACAACTTTTCCCTGCGTGCTTCGCCTCATATAACGCATCATCAGCGACTTTGATAAGGCGCTCTAAAGAGCGGGGGGTAGGCGAATATGTCACACCAAAACTCGCTGAAATAAACATATCAATGTTATCTACAGACAGCGGATGACTAGCGATCATAGAGCAGGTTCGCTGAGCTATGATCCTTGCTTCTTCAAGTTTGGTTGACGGCAGTAAAATAACAAATTCTTCCCCTCCCCAGCGCGCGATAGCGTCATACTCACGTAATTCACTTTGTAGCAGCTGGGCGATTTTAATCAGTACCTTGTCACCTATATTATGACCGTAGGTATCGTTAACTTTCTTAAAGTTGTCAGCGTCTACCATAATAACGCTAGCCTCTTGATTTGCCCTGACAATTTTATCAAAACGCCATTGAATATGAGCTCGATTATGCAGTTGAGTAAGGGGATCAAGTTGATGTTTTTTAGCGGTCTCACGTTCAAAAAAGCGAATGACCAAGTGCGCGACAACAAAGATTAAGAAGATAATCAACACTAGAAAAGAGGTATGACTGGTAAACGCCTCGGTACTGGCATCTTTACGCGATGACAACGGTGTTAGTATGTACATTTTCCAGCGCAGTACTTTGATATCTATTTGCGCAATTAAGCTTGTATAGTCGGGGGTTTTAACAATAATATTATTTAGGCTAGGTAGGGCTTGCTGCTTTGGGGTTAATGCTTGAAACCAAGGTAACTGTTTAACTTGTAAGATACGCTTACCGTTAGCGAGTAACTTTGGGTCAGACGCCAATACTATGTCTTGCTTGTTATCTACAAATACAAAGTCATAACCAAATGAGTCTTTGTATCTATCAAAAGCATCTAAGAATGTTTTTAAGCGTTTACCAACGCCTATAAAACCGAGGAATTGTCCTTGATCATTAAACACTTTGACGTCGAAATAGATATGCACATCTTGTCGATTACCTAGCGCTGCGGCCACATTTAGTGGTTGTTCTTTAACACGAAAATACCACTCTACGTCACCTTCTTTTAACGCCAGTGTTGTGCCGTTAGAGTTGTACTGAGTGCGGCTGTTTTCGCTGGCAACAAAAAAGGTCATGTTGTAATCCATTGACATGCGCTTCACTAAAGCAAGTAATGCACTATCGTCAATGGTATCGGCACTCATTAAATTACGCAGTGTTTGTGTATTGGCAATAACTTGTGCGGTATGCAAAGGTTTGACTAATTCTTCGGTAATTAAATCGAAAGCGGGTGACATAGACTGCTGCTGAAGACGGCTTTGTTCTTCCACTGAATCGGATAAGGTAAAATAGCCACTGATGCCAACGGCAATAGCCATAATAAACAACATGATGGGCACTTTGAAGCCAAAACGGGGCAAGCTACTTCGATTGTGTGTGCTCAACAGTAAAATCCGAGATAAAAACAGGTAGCAGATACTACGTGTTCTTCCCACCTATTTGAATACTATTTTAGTGGTAGTTTTTGAATAAAAAAACAGCCAAAATTTAGGCTTGATTATTTATGATGTATTAATGCTTTCACTAAGATTTGTTTTTGGCCTCAATCCATTGGGCCATATATTGGGTACTTTTATGTTGATGGTGTTGCAACATACTACCTGTAAAGTTTTTTAGGCGATGTTCAGGTAAGTTTCTTTTTAATTGTTGTAGCTGATTAATAAGAGCAGGTCCAATACGTCGTTTATCAAAACGCGCCAATGCTTTGTTGGCTTTTATTTGTGTGCTATGCCACAACGTCGGATCTCGATATAAAGCGATGGCTTGGTTGGCAATCTCTTGTGCGCTATTGGCTAGCAAGCCCGGCCAATTAGCTTCAATGCACATACCTTCAGCACCAATCGAAGTTGTCACACTGGGGGTTTTACACAGCATGGCTTCAGCAAGTTTACCTTTGATACCAGCACCAAAACGCAGAGGAGCCAAGCAAATCCGTGCTTCGCTCATCACTGCCTTAGCATCCTCTGCCCAACCTTTAATATAGAAACCCTGTTTAGGGTTGTGTAATTGAGTAGCTTTGGGCGGTGGGTATGCGCCATACACATGTAATTCTGCCGCAGGTAGGGCTTGTTTTATGCGTGGCCATATTTCCGCTTTAAGCCACAATACGGCATTCCAATTAGGTTCATGGCGAAAATTACCTATGCTGATGAAATGCTGTCGCTGTGAAAATGTTTTGCTGCCGATTTGTGTGTCAATATTTGTGATATCAAGCATAAAAGGACAATAGTAGAGCAGAAAATCTGGCACGTTAAAGGTATTAAGTAGTAATGCGAGTTCATAGTCAGAAATAATCAACGTTAAATCACAGCGGTAAATCGATGCCACCTCACGCAGTGCTATATCGCTTTTCAAATCGCGTTCAGTTACTGGCCGGTTTTGTTTCAATGCTTGATGGCGAGCATTCCGTAAACTGTGCATATCTTCTGTATCAAGAACTCGCAATGCGTTGGGACAATGTTTAGCTACTCGCCAACCAAACTGCTCTTCTAGCATAAAGCGATCAAACAACACCATATCGGGGGCTTGATTCAAAATAAAGTCATCAAAACTAGCGCAATTCAGCGTGATACTGTGCTCACTTATTCCTAATTGGGTGAGATCTATTTTATGTTCGCCTTGAAGCGCTGGACTCGCAAAGCTAACCGACCAACCTTGTTCAAGAAAAAGTGTTAATAGGCTCATCATATGCTGGCCTGCTGCTGACGAATTTGGCTCTGGCCAAACGTAACCGATGACTAATACCTGTTGAATTGACATAATGTTATCCGGGTTGATTCGCCAGTTGAACGCAGTTTCGGCCTGCTTTTTTGGCCGCATATAAGGCGATGTCAGCTTGCTTCATTATGTCGCTGAACTGACTATTTTGTTTGTTGCGTTGGGCAATACCAAAGCTAGCGGTAATCTTAACTGTTTTTCCTTGGGATTGATTGCTCGTGGAACGCTTTGGGGCTTTCTTGGGGCGAGGTTTATCTCGTAAAGCAATCGGATAATCGGCAATTAGTTGACGTGTTTTTTCAATGAAGGGTAGGGCTTCGTGGGGAGTTTTACGGGGAAATATCAATACGAACTCTTCACCACCAAAGCGGAAAGCTTTGCCGCCACCGCCAACTTTATTTAAACGACTAGCCACAAGCCTTAGTACTTCGTCACCCACATCATGTCCATATGTGTCATTAAATTTTTTGAAATGGTCGATATCGGCCATCACTACAACATACTTTCGCCCGAGCGTATTTACGTATTGCATCAAAGCACGACGCGAGGCAATTGTGGTGAGCTCATCTTTAAATGCCATATTGAAACTGTCTTTTAATATGGCATATAGAAAACTAGTCGCTAGTGTTAGCGTTAGCACGTTATGCAATTCAAATTGTGTGTACGCTGGCATCATGGCAACCAGCACAACACCAAGTAGCAGCGCGCCGTGGTTATTGTCAGAGATATAGATAAATCTCAAAAAACAAAGAGTCAGGGTTAAAGACACTATCAACCATTCAAACGGGGTATATAGTGCATTTAACCTTGGATCAATATTATTGGCAAAGGTATATATTGGACTAAGTAGGTTTTGTGTGAGGTGAGGTAAATAGCTGAGCGTTATCCAGCTAATACCAGCAACAAATAGTATTTTTACCAGCGTAATGACCATATTATATAGGGAAAATCCACTGTCTTTCGCAAAGCTTAAATAACTCAATAGCATTAATGCTATTAGCGGTAGACGGCGGGAAAATTCAGTTGAAATGGCTATTTTTCCATGTGTAAAAAACAGTAATATAGCAAGCAAAATACAGCACCAGAATAATCGGCTACGGCCAAACAGCAGTGCAACGACGGCAGCAACCGTTAATGCTAAGTACCCGATCCATGGTAGTGGAACGAACCAGTCGATTAGCAACGAACGTTGTGTTGCTACAAAATAAACAACAAGAATTAACAGCGCTGCATAAACAAAGATATGACGTAAAATATTGTGCAAATGGATCAAAGTGTCAGGCTCTAACTTGGCGTAAACCATTATTGTATGAAATTTTTGTTTGTTCCATAAGAGCATGTGTTAATTTGGAGCAAATTA